>Ga0207137_1004_pt1 | contig 80499 bp, 78 predicted proteins | sample Alteio_BWMinHeat_9_FD_153572 | JGI IMG/M metagenome (GOLD analysis project Ga0207137, IMG submission 153572) | Enriched cells from forest soil in Barre Woods Harvard Forest LTER site, Petersham, Massachusetts, United States -... | ecosystem: Environmental > Terrestrial > Soil > Temperate forest >...
AAGCAAGGAGGCTTTATGCGTCGACCTATTTGGAAAGGCTTTATTACTTTTGGTTTAGTTAATATACCCGTCACTCTTTATGCCGCTGAAAAGCGGACGCAGCAGCATTTTCATCTGGTGGATAGCCGCAATAATGCACGCATTCATTATCAAAGAATAAATGATGAAACTGGCAAAGAAGTGCCATGGGATAAAGTCGTCAAAGCATATGAATATGAGAAAGGCAACTATGTGATTATAAAAGATGAAGAATTAAAAGGTGTAGCCATTGAAGCTTCACAAACCATCGAAATCATCAATTTTGTTAATGAAGTGGATATCAATGATATTTACTTTGATAAACCATACTATTTGGTTCCGGAAAAGAAAGCGATTAAAGGCTATGTCCTACTCCATAAAGCGTTGGAACACACTAAAAAAATTGGTATCGCCAAAGTCGTCATCCGTACTCGTCAGTACCTTTGTGCCGTGCAACCTTGTGGAAAAAGCTTAATGTTAGATTTATTACGTTACAGCAATGAAATTGTTCCTGCTGAAGAATTTGATTTCCCTGATAAAAAACTATCTGACTACAAGGTTTCAGAGAAGGAAGTTAAACTTGCTGAGCAGTTGATTGCACAAATGACCACTGAATGGGACGCGTCTGAATATAAAGATGATTATCAAATGGCTGTAATGAAGCTCATTGAAAAGAAAATTAAAAATGAAGGTAAATTACCCAGTGCCAAGAAGGTACACATTAAGAGTTCAGATAATGTGATTGACTTTGTCAGTGCAATCAAAAAGAGTTTAAGCACTAAAAAAGTTACCAAAAAATCTGCAGCTAAAACAACCCAGAAGAAAAAAGCCAAATGAGCTTAACAGAATACAAACGAAAACGCGATTTTAAAAAAACACCCGAACCACATACAAGCTCAGCGAAGACAAAAAAGACCAAAAAGTTGAGTTTTGTCATACAAAAGCATGCCGCAAGCCATTTACATTACGATTTTAGATTAGAATTAGATGGCACCTTGAAAAGCTGGGCGGTGCCTAAAGGCCCGTGCTTGGACCCTCAACAAAAGCGTTTAGCCATGCAGGTGGAAGATCACCCCACTTCCTACGGCAAATTTGAAGGCATAATTCCTCAAGGTCAGTATGGAGGAGGAACTGTCATGCTCTGGGACAATGGCACCTGGGAGCCATTAAATGATCCTAAAGCAGGTTATAAAAAGGGAAAATTGGAGTTTATTTTGCATGGAAAAAGACTCTCGGGCATGTGGCATCTCGTCAGGATGAAAGCAGATAAAAGCGGTAAAATGCCTTGGCTATTAATTAAATCACACGATGAATCAAGTCGTAGTATAAAAGATTATGACATTTTACTTGAAGAAACAAAAAGCGTTACTACGAATCGTAGTATGGAAGAAATAGCATCCAATAAATCTTCTAAAGTAAAAAAAAAGACTTTAGCAGTTAAAACTGTAAAAAATCTTCCTGTTATAAAGCCACAACTTGCTACTTTAGTTACAACAGCACCAGAGGGTGATGACTGGATTCATGAAGTAAAATACGATGGCTATCGAATATTAGCTTATATTGAAGAACATGAAGTCAAATTACTCACAAGAAATGGTAAAGATATTACCGATAAACTTCCTAATATCAGGCTTAAATTAGAAAAGCTGAAAACAGCCAAGACAGTTTTCGATGGAGAATTGGTGGCGATTGATCAAAATAGCTTTAGTTTTGGGCATCTAGTTGACTGCCTGTCAACGGGGCAGACTGATAATCTCGTTTATTTCATATTTGATCTACCATTTTACAACGGACGCGATCTTCGCGAATTGCCATTATTAGAAAGAAAAGTATTTTTAAAGAAAATAATGTCAAAAAAATCGGGCAGTATACGTAATGTTGATTTTGTAACAGGTAATGGCACACAAGTTTATAATGAAATGTGTGCATTGAAGATGGAAGGAATAATTTCTAAACGAACTGATAGCTCTTATGAGTCAAAACGCACTAAAACTTGGTTGAAACTAAAATGCAATCAAATACAAGAATTTGTGATCATTGGCTTTGCTAAATCACAGCATACGGAACGTGGTATTGCATCACTATTATTAGGATATTATGATAGCAATAACAAATTGCAGTATTGCGGGCATGTAGGCACCGGGTTCAGCGGTGAAACATTATCCGATTTATTAACAAAGTTATCCAAAATCAAACAGAAAGACGCACCCTTTAAACATATCCCTGCTGATATCAAGTCAAAACACACTGTCTGGGTAAAACCAAAATTAATGGCCAATATCAAATTTATTGAATGGACCAATAAAAACAGATTACGCCATCCTGTTTTTTTAGGGTTACAATCTTCGACTAAATCAAAAGCAGAGAACAACGTGGCAACCATCAGTAATCAAGATAAAATATTGTTCCCTGAGAAAAACATCACGAAAGGCGACTTAGCAGAGTATTATAAAGAAATAGGTCCGTGGATTTTACCACACATTATTAACAGACCATTGATGATTTTACGCTGCCCAAATGGCCCAGCTAAGCAATGCTTTTTTCAGAAACATTATAAGGATAATTTACCAAAGGGCTTATTTGTAATTGATATCCGCGAAAAGAATGGCACAAATCCATACATATATATCAAAGACTCTGCTGGATTAGCAGCATTTGCGCAATTAGCCGTAATTGAAATTCATCCATGGGGCAGTAATATTAAACATCTTGAACAACCTGATCGGATCGTTTTTGATCTAGATCCCGCACCAGATGTACCATGGAATAAAGTGATCCTCGCCGCAGAACGATTACGAAAGTATTTATTGAGATTTGATCTGAAGTCCTTTGTAAAAACTTCTGGACAAAAAGGTTTGCACATCGTGGTACCATTAAAACCTCAAGCGAATTGGGATGTGATTAAAGAGTTTTCACGTCAAATCGCTTTACTAATGGTGGAAGATTATCCTGATGATTACGTGGCTACCATGACCAAGAAACTTCGCACTGGAAAGATTTTTATTGATTTTTTTCGTAACATGCGTGGCTCTACATCCGTCTCAGCATACAGCTGTCGAGCCAATGCTTCTGCCAGTGTTTCTGTACCGATCAGCTGGTCAGAACTAAAGAAAATTAGATCAGGCGATTGCTATGATTTGGAAAAAACATTACTTAAGATGAGAAAAACCAAAATCGATCCATGGAAAGATTTTTTTGAACACCCCTCTGAATTGTCATTGCGAGCTTCGCAATCTACGAGTAAATAGTCTATAATAATAGTCAGTTAAAAAGGGAGTTAATCATGAAAAAAGTCTTTATTGGAATTATGGCACTTTTGATTATAGGCATGCCGATGTCAGCTTTGCCTGCGCAGCAATTACGTACACATGAAGCTGTGGTAATGACACAAGAGCTTCAAGACCGGATGAGTCCCAAAGAAATACTAGACCGGTTTAAGGCGGGTAATCTACGATTTGTTCGAGGAAAGAGCACTCAACGTAACTACTTTGCAGAACGAAGCCTCACTTCTGCTTCACAACACCCCTACGCTATTGTGCTCAGTTGCATCGATTCACGCATGCCAGTTGAAATTATTTTTGATAAAAGCATTGGTGATACTTTTAATGCAAGGATTGCGGGAAATATTGTTAATGTTGATATTTTAGGTAGCATGGAATATGCAACGAAAGTATCCGGCGCAAAACTCATCTTAATTATGGGGCATACTAATTGTGGTGCCATAAAAAGCGCTATCGCCGATGTTCGTTTAGGTAATATTACTGCATTGCTGCAGCATATTAAACCAGCCATAAGTTCAACAAAAGATTTTGAAAATAGAACAGATAAAAATAAAGAATTTGTTTCAGCTGTCACTAAACAAAACGTGATTCTGGCTGAAAAACAAATTCTTGAAGGCAGCCCCATTATTAAACAATTGGTGGCCGATGGAAAAGTGAAAATCGTAGGATGTGTTTATAACCTAGAAACTGGCCTCGTTGATTTTTATGAATAAGACCACTATTCACTCATTATTCAACTTACATTAAGCTGATTAACGGGAGACGTACAATGAAGCTTTAATGTTTTGTTATGCGGAATTGCTTGATCAAATGCAATTAATACGACTTGATTACCATCTGGCAGGCTCTTTTTGGCAACTATGCGACCGTAAAAACGGACATCTTCAGCGTGCCCATTGAGTTTGAATATGTAGTCGGAGTCATGCCCCAATTCCCCTTGAACGGGTCTAATACCTTGTGAGTTACCCTCTGCAGCAACTTTTCCGCGACTTAATATCTTTTGGAATTCAGCTATCTTTTTATCATCTACATCGGGATTAGTGATCAGCAAATGATCGATATAACCGTAAAATATGTCTTTAGGAATGCTCGAATTAGCGATATTTGGGTCTGGAATAGGATGTATATCATCAATATTTATATAATCAGGTATATCGTCTGACCAATCTATTTCAGGTATTATTTCAATAGGACTGACCTTGGCTTCGACTAGCTTTGTTTTTGCATTTTTTTTCTGAATGGGTTTTACGACTGGGTATAGATCTTTAGCAGGATCGTGTTTCATTTCAAATAGAGGCGATTCATCTAACGATGTTTCAGGTTTCTCTACCGCTTTATTTCGCATTTCCGCCAAGTATTCAATTCTTTTTTGAACTTTTATTCTATCCTGGAAAAGATGTTTTTGTGAACGTTCTATAGATTGGAACATCTGCTTTGCGGATAATTGGTGAACATTATGCAGCGTGATGGTATTTTCATTGATAGAAAAATGAATTTGGAGTTGCTTTAATTCACGAGTCCACAACTTCATTAATGCCCTATCAGAAAAATCAACAAGCATTAAATTTTTTTCTTCAAATCGAGTCCGAATTAATGCAACTTGCGGAAAATCAGTCCACTCTTTTTTAAATTGTAAAAATGCCGCATCGTGGATCTCATGAAGTAATTCATCAATTTCTAGAATTCGTTTACAGGAATTTCCAAATTCTTTCTCAAAGAGCTCTTTAGGAAGAGACATATTCTGATTTTTTTTTCTTCCTTCGATTAATTGATTCTTGTAGTTGACATGATAACCTCTTGCCTTGGTAAGACATCGCAGCGCACTATTCAGGTTGCCTTCTAATTTATGTTGCTTTGCAATCAGATACAATAAGTTTGATGCAGTTACGGGCGTGATGAGTTCCCCTACTTTTTTTCCATTGATTCTGAGCTTGTTATAATAGTCAAGCGCCATATCGCAATAGCACTCAGCCAAAGTAAAGTTCAGAACGGCTGGATCCAGAGATAGATTAGCCCAGGCATAATAATGAATATAATCCATACTATTTTGCAGAGGCTTTTCTTCAAGTCTGCGGATATTATTCATCGCTGATTTCCACTCTGCTGGCTTTGCAATATAATCAGTTCTGAACTTCTTTTTATTATCGTTTAAAAGCCGATGAAAAATATCTTGATGTGACTTGTCTAGATTATTGGTTTTATGACGAAATTCTTGTGCATGGTTTAAAGACAATTCAGCTGATTTCACATCCCCGGTTTTTACCTGTTGCAAACCACGAAAACAATATATAAGCGCAGCAATCAGATTCCCATCGAAGCGTTTTACAATAAAATTGATGCCTTTTACGCCTTTTTCTTTTTCGACAAATACGGTAGCTGCTTTATGTTCCAAATAGGGCAGTAAAATATCACAAGTGACATCTAGCAACTCTTTCATATCATCGTAAAGTTTAAATTGTAATAATCCAGGGACTATAGTCACTATGTGAGTTAAAATTTGGTGGTGAAGTTCATATTTTTTCGGCTCAAATAATACAGCATTCTCCAGGGTGGGCATTATTTTTTTGTAGTAGTCACGAATAAAGACAATAAAATCTTTGAGAAATCTTTGAGATTCGGCCGAATTTGGATTAGTGATAAACTTAACGTAATTATCGTTGAATTCTTTTACTTTATTAGCCAACACTAACGCATCAGATCCGCTTAATTTAATAGAACCGCCTTCTAATTTACCTAAAACACATATTTTATCGTCGTTTTTTTTCATTATACATTGCCATTAAATTAATAATGACGCAGTATAAGTTATTCATGTAGCAAGTCAACACTTAGATTCAACTAATGCGGTTAAACTATCGTCATCGATGTCAATTTGACAGATTCTCAATGCTCTACTATGCTTAACTTGGCTAATTTGCCACGGTTATTTACATAGTTAAAGGAGTATTTTTTATGAGTAAATTAATTACAAGTCTAGTAATCTGTTCAGCATTAGTTTGTTCTGGTTCTGCATTAGCTGGAGGCAATGGAAACGGTGGTAGCACCAAACCTGTAGCCCAAGGCAATGAAAACGGCGGCAGCACCAAACCTATCACACAAGGCAACGAAAATGGTGGTAGCACCAAACCTGTAACCGTAGCCCAAGGCGAGAACGGTGGCAGCACAAAACCTATCACACAAGGCAACGAAAATGGTGGTAGCACCAAACCTGTAACCCAAGGCAACGAAAACGGTGGCAGCACAAAACCTTTGGTCTAATGATCAATTGAGAGAAGAGTTCAAGTTTACTGTTTTAATAAGTTCGTTTTGTTGAGCTTAAAGAAATCGTAGGTTATATACTTGAGCTCTTCTTCACCCCACACAGTTGAAGGTAATCTCTTATGAGTAAGTTAATTTCATGTTTGGTACTCTGTTCAACTCTATTTTTTTCTGGCGCAGCATTAGCTTTATGCAGTCAAAACGGATGTCATGACAACGGCGGCAGCACAAAACCTTTGATCTAAAAAGGCAAGAGCTCAAGATTGCTTAATATCCTAGATCCATAGATTCGAGCTCTTCTTCAGACGAAGAATCTATCGGATAATGGATAATTCGCGCAGGCTCAGCAAGTGTACCAGCATAAAAATCACAATCATTCAATAATGGTGCATTGACGTAATGAAGCGTTTTACTTGCGTACAGTGCAACATAATTATCGAGAGTTATTCTGAAATCACCTTTTACAAAATTCTCAAGTAACTTTTCTGGAATCGCTGTCCACATCATATGGAGTATATAAGAATTATATGACCTTACTGCATATACTGGGGGAGTTGCTAAATATTTTACCACCCATGATTCAAATGATCTTAATTTTTCATGACAGGTAAAATGAACAAATTTTTGCAAGAAAAATGGCAAAAATTCTTCGGCACAATCTGCATTATGATAGAGTTTAAAACAATCAAAAAATTCTTTGCGGAAACGTTGAGCATCCATCACTTTTTGGCGGCGAACATTAAATATGTCTGAACGATCTCGACAATCATTAAAAACGGCTGTCTGTTCATGCGGAGGTAGACCTCGCATTAAAATGTGCACAGTTTCACCAACGTATTTGGCTTTATATGCAATATCTTCTAACTCATCCGCTTCGTATGTTGTAGGCCCAGTGTTTTTCGAAGCATTACTAAAAGCAGCTGGAAATTCGTGTTTACAAAATTGTTGATGTCTGATAGCAGGTCCTTCTCTATGCACCATCATATAATGTTTAATTGCATGCGATAATTCGTGGATGAGTACTTCTGAAAGTGGCAATCGTGTGGATACTACAATAATTCCATGATTTGGATCAAAATACCCTTGATTATGCTCACCCAGCTTCAGTGATTCAAATTCACCAGGATTGGCGCAATAAATAGACAATATACCAGAATTACAAAAGGATGCGGCGGTTTCAAGGATACGATTAATTAGAGGATATTTTAAAGCAATTAATTCATCGAGGGCTTGTGATACTTGTTTCAGAGTAACCCCAGGACCCACTGCTATTCGAGATAATAACAAGTCGCGGACTGTACAGGCAGAACCGGGTGTTAATCTGACAAGTGGATTGCGCTTACAAGCATCTAAACATTCGTATACATTATTCATACTTACCTCAATATTAAGTGAAAAACAAAAGCATTATTATACTATTACAACCTTAAGACTACCTTAAGGCATCAAGCTTTCCCAAATATACTATAATATACATATGTAAGTAAATATTAGGGTTAAAGTTATGGCTAGAATCCATCCGAGAGGGATATTCAAGCGCTATTTTGCCATGTATAGCAAAATACCGAACATACAATTTATGAAAGCAAAAGACATATTTATTACAATGCCTTTAAGTAAAATTGTTGAGGTTTATGTGGGCAAAGAATACAGCAAAACTCTTGGACGTCCCACAGAAATCAGAGGTGAAAAAAAACCCTTAAAACTAAGTTGGATTAAAATTTTAAATCCCCTAAACTTACCTCTTGCGATAGTAAAGGCATTAGGAATAGTCATTGTCGCTCTGGCAAATAAAATCCCCTCAAAGATCGTAAAAAATGCTGTTATTGCTGTATTGGGCACACCTTTGTTTATTGTTGATAGCTTCTTAGATCTCTTTAACAAAACACCAACTCAATTATATGAGCGAAGGAAAACAAATAAGATACTACGTAAGCAGATGCAAATAGGCTATGAAGCTTATTCTGGAATCGAATCTAAATCACTTTTAGAGCCTGAAGAAAAAGTGGCTACATTAGTGTCAACAAAAAAGCAATTCATTAAAATTGATATTGTGCTAACAGATCACACCATAAATATTATGAAGGAACTGGCTGAGGCCTGCACCTATAAAAGCAATCTGGACCAAATTAGAAATCTTATTGCGGAAATTAAGAAAGATCCTGGATATCAAAAATATGTAGCAGATTATCGCAAAGAAGAGCAATTTTTGCGAGACAAGACCTCATTAAATTTACAGCCTCCTACTCCTCAAACGAATTTAACGAAAGATCAAATCATAGCATTAGAAGCAATATATAATTTAGATAAAAAACTAGGCGCGGTGAAGAAAAGTGTTTTTTTTAACATTAATAATCATCGACTCGAGAAGGCCATTGAAAAAATTAGAGAGCCAGCGGTAAATAAAGTACTGCGAAATTTTGCTGTTGATGATACTCAGAAAGAACAACCTCAATCTAAATACTCTACATAAATAATCATATTGGGTAAAAAGAACTTTCTAACTGAATGATAGCAACATCGCTATATTTATAAGAAAATAACAATTAATGACGAAATATACTCAATTTAGCTATCGCTTCAACATTGACTCCAACACTAACAAATGATACGATTTGCACTCTATCCGCGTCGGAATCACTTCATTTTGATGCGAATATTATAAATTTATTTTAACAATTAACGAGAGGTGTGTAATGCAGATGCAAGCTGAGAAAATTCAAATCGAATGGTTTCCAGAGGCGGATAAGGCTAGGTTTCATTTCGAAACCCATGAACAGGCGGTGTCATTTACCACTAAATTATATTACGCTACAAAATACCTTGCCTCCATATGCATAATAGAAGATTTACCTGATTTTATAGGACATAACAAATCCAGCTTTAATCTTAAAATCACTGCCATCGGCAAAAGTCAGAATGTTGATATGCCCACTATAATTAGAAGCATCTTAGAACATGGCCCAGAAATCACTGCTGAGCAATTGCGTTTTAAAAATCCTTTACAAAGCACGACAATCGCTCAACCTGACGAAATACAGCTTAATGATATTATAGAGCTGATTACAGATCGTCACATGAATCCTAAAGTAAAGCTCCATTTAATAGGCCTTAATCAGTTACAATTTTGGGTAACCGAAGAAAGATTAAATCGAATAAATCTAGCTATTGCGCAATCATCAGGCTATCAAATTTCCTGGACGCCGTTGACACAATATGCACGCTTTGATTTTTCAACTCATGACCAATTAAAATTATTTTTAGAACGATTTGATAAGGCTATTCAGTTATATTTATCTAATGCAATCCGTCCTTTCATCAAACTTTGTACCTTCAAACCAAATAAAACAATGTCAAACTGGATTTACATCGAAAATAGAGACCAAATTCTAGCTGAGAATCTAACTTCTATGAAAATGGTTGTTACAGCGGAAGGAGATCTGATGCGTCTTAACATCATGCATATCATTGATACCGTATTGTCATCTGGTCCACTTCCTGAGCCTGAACAATTTAAATTTGCATGGTTACCACATGAAGTGTCTACAGATAAGGATTTAAGAATAAAGCAGTACGAATGTCTTCAACATATAAGAGATCTTGCAATAGTGTCTTTTCTTCAAGATGGAGGCACGGTAAATTTATTATTCGAAGATTTCAGTTTATTAAGTGGCTTATTAAAACCAAAACAGTGCGCTGAATGGAATGATAACTTAACCAAGATAATGAAAACACACCCTGATTTGAAATTTTTAGCACAATGGGCACTCCCGGTTAAAGATGATAGATTGGGTTGGGCGGCTGACGCGTTTTCGCCAACTGAAAGTGCTCATAAACAATGGCCAAACAGAGAAGAGCCTGAGCCAGTGGAAACCTTAGTAGCTGAATCTCCTGCTCCTGCTCCCGCCGCAGCAATTGCAGAATCATCTGAGTTACCTGCCCCTACAGATGCGCAATCTTTGTCAATTGAAGATATTCAAAAGCGTATGCTGACAAAAACTTTTCCAGAATTGCTAATTGCTTTTAACAACTGTCCAGACGCTGAAGCCTTGTTAGAATTAGAAGCGAGCATTGCTGAATTTAATAACGATTACTGCCATCATTTAGTGCTAAAGCTCAGTCCACCACAATTTAAATAGAGGTAAATATTATGCAAGTACAACAGGAAAATCTTCAAATCGATTGGTGCCCAGGCCAAGCTCGGCTGAGTTTAAATTTCAAAGTCATCAGCAAGCCTGGTGTTTCACCGCACACTTTCTATCAGCTACGCAATTTTTTGCTGAGCGCTTTCATGATGATACCGATAGCGTCAAAACTCAACTTCGGCGACTTGAAGATGGCAGATGGTTTCCTGCAAATCATTTTCCTCGATTGATAGAGATTGAGAATACATAGCCAATAATCAACCAGCGCAACCGGCAGTTGCCCCAGACGCTAACGCCTACTATAACCCTCCTGGGCATAGCAATAATTGATCCTAAACCGCACATGTTACCGACAGTCACTGTCGGTAACTACTGCGCCAAACCTGCTTGAATCCACTCAATCGGCATAATAAAACCAATATTTTTTAAACGATGCCCTGTGTTGCAAGATTTTGCTGGATCTGAAGAAGAAAATCAGAAAGAAGAACGAGGTTCGAAATACTCTACGTAATACGCCATAATGGCAGCTGATTCTATTGCATAAATTGACGATAAATGGGAACCTAAGATTCGTTGGAATCGCGGAGATCTGTTTAAATGGCACGAGTTTATTTGCTGGCTTGTTATTGCTTGTTCTTCCCTGTCCTTTCTTTGGCAGCCTTACCCAAAGGCTTTGTCTATTTAAGTGATATCGATCCTACTATTACCGAAGAATTGCGCTATTTCACTGATCATAATTTTATCGGACGGCCCATTGCTGGCTATAATGCCAATAAATGCATCCTCACTCGCGAAACTGCCATAGCCTTATCGAAGGTACAAAAAGAATTAATTAAATCCAAACGATCGCTAAAAGTCTACGATTGCTATCGCCCGCAACGCGCCGTTGATGATTTCATTGCCTGGAGCAAGCAACCTGAACCAAGCCCTACCCAAAAAGAGTTTTTTCCCAACTTCAAGAAGCCTGAGCTGTTCATCAACAAGTATGTTGCCGTAAAATCAGGTCATACGCGCGGAAGCACTGTGGATTTAACCATCATCCCGATTCCTGCACCCCCACAAGCCAGTTATCACAAAGGCCAAGAGCTAGTCTCTTGCTATGCACCGTTAACAAAACGCTTCAAAGATAATAGCATCGACATGGGCACAGGCTACGACTGCCTAGACAAAACTGCCAATCCAGGCAACCAATCTATCAACAAAATAGCGCAAGGGAACCGAGCATACTTACAGAAACTGATGGAAAAGCACGGTTTCAAGATCTCAGAGACAGAATGGTGGCACTTCACCCTCATCAGTGAACCTTTCCCTGAAACCTACTTTAACTTCCCAATTAAATGATAGCAAAATCGCAATATTTATAAAGAAATATTATTTAATGGCAAAATATACTCAATTTAGTTATTGCTTCAACATTGACTCCAACGTTAACAAATGATACGATTTGCGCTCTATCCGCATCGGAATCACTTCATTTTGATGCGAATATTATAAATTTATTTTAACAATTAACGAGAGGTGTGTAATGCAGGTGCAAGCTGAGAAAATTCAAATCGAATGGTTTCCATTGGCGGATATGGCTAGGTTTCATTTCGAAACTCATGAACAAGCACTATCATTTCTCACTCAATTGTATTCCGCTACAATATCCCTTCACTCTAAAGAAGGACCTGCAGACCAACCTGATATTTATTCTGCTCCTAACACTCAATTTTATTACGCTACAAAATACCATCCTGCTATATATTTAATAGAAGGTGTATCTGAATTTATATACAAAAAAAAATCCAGCTTTAATCTTGAAATCACTGCCATCGGCAAAAGTCAGAATGTTGATATGCCCACTATAATTAGAAGCATCTTAGAGCATGGCCCAGAAATCACTGCTGAGCAAATTCGTTTTAAAAATCCTTTACAACAGCTTAACAATATTATAGACCTGATTACAGATCGTCACATGAATCCCAAAGTAAAGCTCCATTTAATACGCCTTAATGAGTTACAATATTGGGTAGCCGAAGAAGCATTAAATCGAATAAATCTAGCTATTGCGCAATCATCAAGCTACCAAGTTTCCTGGATGCCGTTGACACAATATGCACGCTTTGATTTTTCAACTCATGACCAATTAAAATTATTTTTAGAGCGATTTGATAAGGCAGTTCAGCTATATTTAGCTAATGGTAACTTATCTTCTGGTAACAAAAATTACAAACCAAATAATGAAATGTCAAACTGGATTTACATCGAAAATAGAGACCAAATTTTATCTGAGAATCTGACTTCTATGAAAATGGTTGTGACCATTGAAGGCGATGTGATGCGTCTTAACATCATGCATATCATTGATACGATATTGTCATCTGGCCCACTACCCGAACCTGAGCAATTTAAGTTTGCATGGTTACCTCATGAAGTGCCTACAGAAGAGGATATAAGAACGAAGCAGTACGAAAGTCTTCAACATATTAGAGATCTTGCGATAGTGTCTTTTCTCCAAAATGCAGGCATGGTAAATTTATTATTCGAGGATTTCAGTTTATTAAGTCACTTTTTAACATCACAACAGTGCACTGAATGGAATGATAACTTAGCTAAGCTAATGAAAACACACTCAGAGTTGAAATATTTAGCACGTTGGGCAATTCCCGTTAAAGATGAAAGATTGGGCTGGGCGGCTGACGCGTTTTCGCCAACTGAAAGTGCTCATAAACAATGGCCAAACAGAGAAGAGTCTGTGCCAGTGGAAACCTTAGTAGCTGAATCTCCTGCTCCTGCTCCCGCTCCCACCGCAGCAATTGCAGAATCAACTGAATTACCTGTCACTACAGATGCGCAATCTTTGTCAATCGAAGATATTCAAAAGCGTATGCTGACAAAAACTTTTCCAGAATTGTTAATTGCTTTTAACAACTGTCAAGACGCTGAAGCCTTGTTAGAATTAGAAGCGAGCATTGCTGAATTTAATAACGATTACTGCCAACATTTAGTGCTCAAGCTCAGTCCACCACAATTTAAATAGAGGTAAATATTATGCAAAGATTCGAGGAAAGCTTTCAGATCGATTGGTGCCCGGGCGCAAGTTCTGCTGAATTTAAATTTCAAACTCATGAACAAGCCGCGTATTTCGCCTCACAATTTTTATTCGCTACGCAATTTTTTTCTGCTAAACACTTTCATAATGATGCAGGTAACACCAAATCTCAACTACGACAAATTCAAGAATTTAGATGGATTCCTGTAAATCATTGTTCTCGATGTATAGAAATAGATGATGAGATGAATTTCTTTAAAGAAGCAAAAACAAGTTTTAGATTGATGATAAACGCGATAGGCAATAATCTCAATCTTGACATGGGAACTGTGATTAGAAGTGTTTTACGATATGGCGTAAACATTAAGCCTGAACAATTTTGTTTTCAAAACCCAACACAAAGCAACACGCATGAAGAAAGAAATCGAGTGCTATTCAATGACTTATTAGCGCTAATCGCAAATCGTTATTCAAGTCCTAAAATCAATTTAGATTTCGTCAATATTGCAGACTCAAAAACTTGGCTTAAGCCAGCTGAACATCTGCAAGTTGTGCAAGCCATAAAGGGATCATCTAGTTATGAAATTCGCTGGACCCCACTGTCAAATCAAGCCGATTTTGTTTTTCCAACGCATCAGCATCTCAAAAATTTTCTACAGCGATTTTTTGCCGCCACACATTTATTTGTTGCCAAATTAAATTTGTCTCCTGCTTATGATTCACGCAGCGTGGCAAAAGATTTCGATCTGCCAGATAATGCGATCAACGGCTGGATTTTTGTCCATATATTGAATGAGGTATTGAGGCAAAAAAAGACATCACTGAGTATAAGCGTCTCCATGGTTGGTCGTGATGCAGAAATTGATATGATAGCTATTTTAACGAGTATTTTGACTAATGTCCCTTACCCTAGAGACGACCAATTTAAATTCAAAAGAACTTGGGAAGGGCCTGATAAAGAATTACAGAATTATAGATTTCAAGAAATGCTAAATCTGATAACTGTACTGCACAATATTGATTCAGGTGTACAACTCAAATTAGTTGATCTCGAAGGGTTAAAAGGTTCTATGGCGAAAGAACAGTACTCTCAATTTCTCGATCAGCTTCGTTTCCTTCATAGTTCCAAGCCAGAAAAATACAGTTATATAGATCCCTCAATCTTCGGTGCAGTTGAACAGCCTGCAAAAGAAAATCCTAAAAGAGAAATGCCTGAAGAGCAACGTCTTGGCTGGGCAGCAGTAGCGCCAGCGGATGATAAACGTCCTAAAGTATGGCCAGAACCTCAACCAGCAGCTGCATTAGTTCAAGAACAAGATCGCGCTACAGCACCTGTAATACCGTTACAATCAGCACATGAAATCCGTCAGAGATTAATGGCAAATACGTTACCTGCACTTCTTGCAAAACTGAGCATGTCTGATAATCCTGATTTCTTGTTGAGAGTAGAAGCCGGTTTAGCAGAATTTATCGTAGCCAATAATCAACCAGCGCAACCGGCAGTTGCACCAGACGCTAACGCCTATTATAACCCTCCTGGGCATAGCAATAATTGATCCTAAACCGCACGTTACCGACAGTCACTGTCGGTAACTACTGCGCCAATCCAGCTTGAATCCACTCAGTCGGCATAATAAAACCTATATTTTTTAAACGATGTCCTGCGTAGACTATACCAATTAATTTGCCATCACTATTAAATAACCCGCCCCCACTTGAGCCAGCTTCGAGAGTGACATCAGATTGTAAAACCCACGCATGATCCACTAGGCGCTTATTAGAAATGATGCCCCGAGTAATCGATTTTTCAATACCATAAGGATTACCAATGGCATAAACGTCTTCACCAATTTTCACTTCTGTCGAGGGCAACATAGTGACAGGCTTAAATCGCTGGTGATCAACGGTGAGCAGACACAAATCGCGCTTGATATTGGTATATATTATTTTTGCATTATAATACTTGCCGCCGATTTTCACTTTGAAACCTTTAGCTGCACCCCCAATGTGGCAACTGGTTGCCAAGACGCTGTCGGTCACAGCCACCGCACTCCCAACTGACTGCTCACTACCATCAGACGCCGAAATGGTATACACTCCGCTTTCGACAGCTTGGTAGAGCTTTACGCCTGTCAAAGGGGATGCAAACAAGACGTTTGCCATAGTCCCTAGTAACAGCGCAAGCAAGGTTGCTTTCATGCTAATTTCTCCATAATGATCGAGAAATTATAGCACATTAAGAGTATGGCCAATCTCTCACAAGCCGACGAGATAATTTGGAAATGCAGATGGATCTGTAGTTTGTTAAAATTCTAATCAGGATAACCAAGGGATAATAATGTTTGCGGATTTACCCGAGTCTCTTCGAGAGAAAGTATTAAAATTTTTGCAGGACGATAATTTCCCTGCAGCAAAAGAACTGTACGATGCGTATCATGCACAGCAAGCTCATCAGCGCGCCCAATCCGATCAGCATCCAGCTCACGCCACTGAAGATCACGTCCACTAGAATGCGAGGTAATTATGGCCGACACAGCACCCAAATTTGAATTCGAAAAGGCGTTAGCCGAATTAAACAACCTCGTGAGTCAAATGGAGCGTGGCGACATCAGTCTCGAAGACGCCCTAAGTCATTTCGAAAAAGGGATTGCACTCACCCGACAATGCCAACAAGCATTACAAGAAGCCGAACAAAAAGTCAGCGTGCTGCTGGAAAAAAATGGCAAAGAAAGCCTCGAACCCTATCAACCCAATGACGATTCGATCCTCTAATGCATTACTCCGAATTTAGCCAAATTTATGTTGAACGCGTAAATCGTTGCCTTGATGAATGGCTGCCTCCTGCAACACAATCGCCCACTCGCTTACACCAAGCCATGCGTTACATGGTGTGCCAAGGTGGCAAACGCATTCGGCCCTTATTAGTGTATGCCACAGGCATTGCCTTAGATGCACCACTCGAAGATCTTGACCGCGCCGCAGCGGCCATTGAATTAATTCACGCCTACTCGCTGATTCACGATGATTTACCGGCAATGGACAACGATGATTTTCGTCGCGGACAACCCACTTGCCATAAAGCGTTTGATGAAGCCACCGCGATTTTGGCGGGTGATGCATTGCAAAGCGAAGCTTTTTTAATTCTGAGTCACGGCAATAATGCACAGCAATTAAAAATGATTCAGTGTTTGGCTTTTGCCTCTGGCTCACAAGGCATGGCAGGCGGACAAAGTTTAGATCTTAGCGCACTCAATCAAAAATTATCGTTAAGTGAAATTGAAACAATTCATCGTTTAAAAACCGGTGCATTAATTATGGCAAGTGTGCAACTCGGCGCATACTGCTCACCCCATCAAGACCCAGAAATTTTAACGCAACTCAACACCTTCGCTAGCCATTTAGGTTTGGCTTATCAAGTGCAAGATGACTTATTCGATGATACCGCTTCATTAATGGATGTAGAAACCTGCAAAAAACTTCTGGCAGAGTTAGCTGAAAAAATGCATCAAAGCCTACAAAATCTTTCTGTGCAAATGCCTGATTTAACATCACTCTACCAAGCGATCACACTGCGTACATTCTAGTTATCGTAGGCGATGACATCATCATCTGATGACAACAGATTATCAAGATACGGCGCAATCCCATTACTTAATTGCTCGGGATAAGGATTAGCAGATAACCAACCAACTAGCCCAGAATTTTTTTGCTGAAAAAACAGCTGCAATAGACTTTGTGGATCCGCAATTTTAGCCTTAATAAGCGCTAATTCTTCTACATCAGCAGGATTGTCACGCGAAAATGTTTTTACATAAGGTACGATCGATTCTATAACTTGTTTTTTAAGAGCAAACCAATCTTTAAACAACTTATTAGGTGCAGCATTCATATGCAGCAAATGCAGCAAAATTTCTCTTGGATGATCAAGATAATATTGTTTGATGCGCTGAGCAAGCCCAATGCGTGATTGAGTCTGCGCTAACTCTTGCGGAGTTTGTTCATTCGCTACAGAAAATAATCCGATGCCGAATTCGATTAATACTTCAGCGCAGGGTTGACTCGATTTAATTGCCCATCCTAATACGGTATCGTTACCGGGGAAATGATTATACAAAAATTGTCGAGATGCATCTGGCATGTTATCTAAAATATAACGTAAGCCAATTGCATTGTGTGTTTGGCATGCCAAATTAACCACTGAATTGTGTTCATTATCTAATGCATTCCAATTGAGTTCGAAGTTATCAATAAAATAACGAATTAACTCATTAGCAGCTTGAGCGACGGCCACTAAAAAGGGCGTGCGTTTTTGTCTACCTACAAAGTCAATATTTGCACCGCGACCCAACAAAGTAATAACCAATTCGCGATCAGCATGTTCAGCGGCAACACAAAGTGGTGTGTCATTAAATTGCGGGCCGGTTAGGGTATTAATATGCACAGCATCATGTGCTAATAAGATATTGACGATTTCTCTATTACTTGCTTTGCAAGCAAGATACAGCGGTGTGGCATTAGTCACAGCGATTTGTCGCACACCGGGAAGGCCACATAAATACCGAACTGTTTCAACTTGACTCAAACTCACTGCTGAATGCAAAAGAGCTCCGCCGATTTCGGGTATGCAATCAGTGTAACGATCTAATATGGCTCTAACCCAATCTAACCGTCCATTTTGAACTTCAGAGAACAACATATTTTGAATAGTCGCTTTATCAATTTTACGCTCCGTGACAATAAAATCATTGAACACGGTAGTAAAAATATTTATTTTGCGACAGTTGTATGCTTTATTCAACATCGCCATGGCATCGAATTCGACTTTGCAAAGTAATGCTCCGCGTAATAATGCGGCCATTAATTCAAAATCATCATTGTCGATAGAGCGATTGAATAAAGATAAAAAGTTTTCGCCGATTACAAATAAGTCAGGTCTTTTTTTGAACCAGGCAAACACTATGGCCTCGTGGAATTTTGACGGACGAATATCCTCTAATGTCATAACAGTATCGGTGAGCCAGGGGTCGGTGCCATTTTTATTTACCCATGCAGTCAGCGTTGCACGATCACAGAGCTCTCCATTTTTTGACAAAACGGGTTCTAAAGTAGGAGCTAAAGATAATTTACATTCTAAAGACTCTAACGTGAGCTGAATAGTCGCTACACCGTCCTCAACATCGATACGTATACCTTCAATGCCCAGCTCTTTGTTGTCTCGAGATGTCTGCCACTCACTTTCTGTAGTTTCTTCCATTATTATCATCCTCATACTTGCAACGTAAGCTCGAACAAGAGATCATACGCGATCTGTAACAATTTAGTGCGTAATACTGCCATGGCCGAATGTACAATGCAATATCCACTGCTGAGCCGGGTGAACTCCCCTCATGATTTGCGGCAATTACCTGCAAGTCAACTGCCTACGCTTGCCAACGAGTTACGCCAATTCCTGATAGACACTCTCAACCAATGTGGCGGGCATTTTGCCGGCAGTTTGGGCACCGTTGAGCTGACCATCGCTTTGCATTTCATCTTTAGCACACCCGATGACAAACTGGTCTGGGACGTGGGGCACCAGGCGTATGGCCATAAGGTTTTGACTGGCCGGCGTGATCGTTTACACACTATCAGGCAATATCATGGCCTGGCACCCTTTCCCAAACGCAATGAAAGCGAATATGACACTTTTGGCGTCGGGCATTCTAGCACCTCGATCAGCGCCGCACTGGGAATGGCCATCGCTGCAGGTATCGCTGGCAATAAACATCATGGCATTGCCGTTATCGGCGACGGCGGTCTTACGGGCGGTATGGCCTTTGAAGCGCTCAATCATGCCGGCAGCACCGATGCCAATCTTTTAGTTGTACTCAACGATAATGATATGTCGATTTCACCTAATGTGGGTGCGCTCACGCATTACTTAACCCGTATTCTTTCAGGTAAGGTCTACACATCCTTGCGCGAAGGTGGCAAAAAAGTCTTGAATAAGATGCCTCCTATGAAAGAATTGGTGAAACGTACCGAGACCCATCTTAAGGGCATGATTTCCCCTGGAACGCTGTTTGAAGAGCTAGGCATCCATTATTTTGGCCCCATAGACGGACACGATCTCGACGCTTTACTCCCTACCCTGCAAAACTTAAAAGAATTACCTGGACCAAAACTCCTGCATGTGGTCACCACTAAAGGTAAGGGATATGCTCCTGCGGAAGCGGATCCTGTGCAATACCATGCGGTAAAACCTAGCTTTAATGATCCAGCACCTGAAAAAAAGGCCACCTGCCCTCCCACTTACTCAGAGATATTTGGTCAATTTCTTTGCGATTTAGCAGCAGAAGATAAACGCTTATATGCGATTACGCCTGCCATGCGCGAAGGCTCTGGTATGGTTGAATTTCATCAGCGCTTCCCCGCACAATACTGTGATGTGGGCATTGCTGAACAACACAGCGTCGCTCTCGCCGCAGGGCTTGCCTGTGAAGGCATCAAACCGATCGTCGCGATTTATTCCACTTTTTTACAACGCGCGTACGATCAATTAATTCATGACGTCGCACTACAAAATCTGGATGTGACCTTTGCCATCGATCGTGCCGGCATCGTCGGTCAAGACGGCCCAACGCACGCGGGAAGCTTTGATTTAAGCTATTTACGCTGCATTCCCAACATGATCGTGATGACACCCAGCGACGAAAATGAATGCCGACAAATGCTCTATACCGCCTACCAATATCCAGGCCCAGCCGCCGTACGCTACCCTCGTGGCAGTGGCACCGGCCAAAATATCAGCGAAACCATGACCGTGATGGAGCTGGGCAAAGCACAGGTATTACGCCAAGGCAAAGATATCGCCATACTCGCTTTCGGCAGCATGGTGCATCCCGCCTTAGCGGCCGGAACCGCTCTCAATGCCACGGTCATCAACATGCGCTTCGTCAAACCACTCGATGAACATCAAATTATTCAAGCTGCCGAACACCACGGCTTCATCGTCACCGTAGAAGAAAACGCTATCATGGGCGGTGCAGGCAGTGCGATTAATGAATTTCTTTATGCCAATCATCTTCAACATATCCCCGTACTCAATTTAGGTCTTCCCGACCGTTTCCTTGAACATGGCACGCCCAATGAATTATTAGCCGAGTGTGGCCTCAATGCAGCAGGCATTGAAGCTGCAATACGCAAGGCTAATGTCAAATATTGCCATATTTAATTCTATACTCATTAAATAACATTCTAGTATTAACCTTGTGATAAGCTAAAATTTTTAGAGCGCCACAGTGTTTTGGGCGCGTAACATATATTTGTATCACATACTTAAGGAGAGAGCTTATGGAACAGTACACATTAGAGAAAGGTTTTTACGTTGAAACAGAAAACAAACCAGGCGTTGCTAGCCAATTAACCTCTTTGTTTGGCAAAAGTGGCCAAAACATCAAAGGTATTTGGGGCAGCAGTTATGATGGTAAAGGACACTTTGCAGTCATTACTGAAGATTGGTCAAAAGCACGAGATGCATTAAAATCATCTCCATTCAGCAACTTCAAAGAAGAAGAGTTTGTAGTCGCTTATGTAAACGACAAAGCTGGCTCAGCTGCTGAATTGGCCACTAAATTGGCGAAAGCTAACATCAACATTAAATGGTTTTACTCGACCTATTACAATGGTAAACCAGCGTTAGTGTTTTCTTCAGACAACAACAGCAAAGCTGTAGAAACATTCAAACACTAATTTTGTGTTGAATCAAACAAAGGCGCAGCAATGCGCCTTTGTTTTTTAAAGGATAACAAATGACGTCGAAGCGTGTTCCTAAAGGTCGATTGCCTCTATTAAGCGTTGCCGCATTGGGCGTCGTTTTTGGTGATATCGGCACTAGTCCACTCTATACTTTTAAAACCATTTTAAATATGTCGACTAATGCCACGCAAATCAACACTATTTACGGATTACTTTCGTTAGTAGTCTGGACGCTTATTTTGATCACTTCATTGAAATATGTTTATTTCGCCATGCGTTTTGATAATGATGGTGAAGGCGGCATTTTGGCTCTCATGTCGTTGTTAGGCGTGAAAAAAAATCATCGCACAACCCTGATTGCCATCGGATTATTGGGTGCAGCACTAATTTACAGTGACGGGGCAATTACCCCTGCCATTTCAGTGCTATCTGCATTGGAAGGATTAAATATCGTTACACCGCGATTTGAGCCTTATATTGTGCCCGGTGCCGTTGCTATTTTGTTTGCGTTGTTTATGGTGCAATCGCATGGTACCGCGAAAATCGGCAGCGCATTTGGGCCCATCATGTTGCTTTGGTTTATCTGTATTGCGATCATGGGCGCATTAGGCATTGCACAACATCCACAAGTTTTAATGGCTCTCAATCCTTATTATGCCATTAATTATTTATTGTCTCACGGTATAACGGGCTTTTTTGTATTAGGCGGAGTTTTTCTTTGCGTAACCGGCAGTGAAGCCCTGTATGCAGATATGGGACACTTCGGCAAAAAACCTATTTGGTGCGCATGGTATTTAATAGCATTCCCGTCGTTACTGTTAAATTATGCAGGACAAGCTGCAATTGTACTCAAAGGGGGCTCAAACGACGTTAATATATTTTATGCGCTTTGTCCGCCAACTTTACTAATCCCCTACGTAATTTTAGCTACATTAGCCACAATCACAGCAAGCCAAGCGGTAATCACTGGCGCTTTTTCCATGACACGCCAAGCTATATTGTTAGGATGTTTACCCAGAATGATCATTAAGCAAACTTCATCATCGGGTTACGGACAAATCTATATTGGCGTTGTTAATTTCGTATTGATGGTGGTAACGATTAGTCTCACCATTGGCTTTGGCAAATCCAGCAATTTAGCTGCGGCGTATGGTATTGCCGTTTCATTAACAATGCTGATGACATCCAGTCTGCTCTTTATTGCCATGCGCGAGATTTGGAAATGGAATTTATTGATGTCGAGTGTGGTAGCAGGGTTTTTTATTATCATTGACAGCGCTTTTTTTCTCTCAAACTTGACCAAAGTTGCCAAAGGAGGGTTTATCCCCTTAATAATGGGAGCGATAACATTTGGAGTGATGTGGATTTGGCTTCGTGGCACAACGGCCGTTGCGAATCAAATCGAAACCGCTGTGTCAATTCCAAAATTTATGGATGCAGTTAAAACCCAACATATTCCACGCGTACCAGGCACAGCGATTTTTTTAACACGATCATCACGAGATACACCTCCCGTATTACTGTGGCATGTCAAACAAAATAGAGCATTGCATCAACAAATTTTTGTATTACGTATTCAAATTATGCCAGTACCGCGGGTTGAAATTAAGCATCGACTTACTATTAAAGAACTCGCAAATAATATTTGGCGCGCTGAAGCTCGTTATGGCTTTATGGAACAACCTGATATTCCGCAGTTATTAAAAGACAGTACGGCGTATGGATGTAACGCAGATTTCAGCGATATCATTTACTACGTAGGACACGAAACAATAATATGCCGCCATGACGAAGCGGGATTACCAGCATGGCAAGAAGAACTCTTTGCCATCATGCAACGCAATGCCGCACATTTCAGCGATTTTTTCGATTTACCCAGCAATCAAGTTGTTGAAATTGGCCGACATATATCAATTTAGATTTTATTAGAAGGCGATTCTTTGTAAAGTTCTGCTAAACCGGCTTCCAAAAAATTTCGACGCTCATCTTTATTATCGATGGAACGAAGTACAAACCATAAATTTTTCAGCATCCAGACCATCCCTTCATCACCAAAATGATTTTGAAATTTTAATAATGTCAAGCCCTCCATATTCAGGTTGCTTTGCTCTATTTCATTGCAATTGAGAATAATCCAATAAAGACGGGGTAATATTGAATCAAGGAGTGGGGTTGGTTGAGCACTCTGAATGGCTTCCAGATCGGAGTATAAAGAAATAAGCTTATATTCATAATTGCTATATCCAAACAGTACTGAATCTAGCGCTTGCTTTAAACAAGTTTTCCATTGCTTAATTTTTGCCGCAATAAATGTGTTTCTCCAGAAACTAAGTCGAATCAATTCACGTTGCGCAGTAGTTGTTTTAAAGAAATCAGGAAATTCTTTAGTTAGACCATGCCTAGCCAACATATTGATAGCATGTTGTGGAAATCCTTTGGTATGCTCTGCGATTTCACTAAAAAACTCCTCTTCAGTAAGAGAAAACACTACTGCTGGCTTAGGTGGCTGAAATAGGCTATTACCCACTATACAACTCAGTTTAAGGGGCACGTTGGGCACGCGTGGCTTTTCAACTGCTTTATATTGAATCGGTAGCGGTATAATTTCTGTTGCAGTTTTAACAATCCGATTATGGGTTAAGTAAGGTAAAATTGTATTGCAGTAAAAAAAACCCGTTTTTATGTATACATCATAGGTATCTTTATAAGTAAACTGATATTTCTTATTCGCTGGATTCACTCGATAAGCCAGCGCTTTGATCACTGTACCTAATGCTGCATGGTTATTGATACAGATAAATCGAGATTGGCAAGAATTGTTATTAGGAGATGTTCCCTGAGCTAATAAGCGAAAATACAACGGCAAAGCTTGCATGCTACCAAATTTCCCACAATCTAACTTCTGTTCCTTCGCGAGATTAAGTATATAAGGCGCCACACCATTGCTGCGATTCAATGGTGTAAAGTTACTATTATTACTAGCAAGATATTCTGTGAGCAACCCCGCCCAGGTGTATTCATTTGTGGTGACAAACGGGTTGTTAATCGGCTCAATGAGTAACAAAATAACGCCTTTATCCTTTCCCATGTCTCCATTCATATTTTTGTGCCAAATTGATTTGTAAAAATCGGCAACAGCACGACCCGGAAAACTGACATCGGTTTTGCTCTCTTTAACACCCTCTACTAATTGTTGCAGTATAGCCTTCTCAGTACACGTAGCAAATTTAATGAAGCGTTTTAGGGAAGGCACATACAGGCCACTGCCATAAAGCTGGATTTCACCGGGACAATTAATTGCATCCGCAAACTGGCGATAGAGATCTGCCAAATCGTATGCAGGAGCATCGACTTGTGGTTGATCTATCCGTGCTCGTTTTGTAGCGGATTCTTGTTCGTCATTTTGCATGTGTGACCTCATTATTGCGTTAGGACGCTTTTGACTACTCTAGCATATATGCTACAATTATTCGAATAACTGGAATAACTATTCACCACTAGATGCAAACGTCCATATTTTGCCCATCTCGCGTGAATTATGTAAGCGTGTTGTACGCCTGCATAATCGCATTCGACCTGGACTAAAATCTGAACGTTTTACCGATTCTGGCAATTGTGGTGAATGATTACTAACTGGAAAAGGATTACCAGATGAAGTCGCTTTTTCGCACCAAACCTATCACCGAAATCAGTGATGTTGAAGAGTGTGAGCTCAAAGCTTGCCTAACCGCTACCGATCTCACCTTTTTGGGGGTTGGGGCGATCATTGGTGCGGGTATTTTTGTCTTGACAGGATTCGCCGCCGCAACCCAGGCGGGGCCTGCGATTATGCTTTCCTATGTCTTTGCTGCACTGGCGTGCGGATTCGCAAGTTTATCCTATGCAGAGATGGCCTCCACGGTTGGGGGATGTGGCAGTGCTTATGGGTATGCTTATGCCGCCATGGGCGAGTTTATTGCTTGGATCATTGGCTGGGATCTGATTTTGGAATATGCCGTCTCGGTATCGGCAGTATCCGTTGGCTGGAGCGGCTATTTTCACAACACGCTCACCGGTATGGGCATTAATATCCCGGAAAAATTACTGAAAGGCCCTGTTGATGGCGGATGGCTCAATTTGCCAGCCATGTGCATTGTGCTAATGATCATGGCACTGTTGATTATCGGCGTAAAAACAACCGCGCGTTTTAATAAAATAATGGTGATCACCAAATTAACAGTGATCGCGTTATTTATTTTTATTGCTTTTCGTCATCTGAATTTCAACAATTGGCATCCATTTTTGCCATTCGGTTGGTCTGGTGTTATGAGTGGTGCGGCATTAGTTTTTTTCGCGTTTATTGGTTTTGATGCTGTTTCTACCACGGCGGAAGAAGTGATTGATCCAAAGCGTGATTTGCCAATTGGTATTATTTCATCTCTTGCTATTTGCACTTTTCTGTATATTCTAGTTTCAGGCTTACTCACTTGTATCGCACCTTATACTGCACTCAATGTCAGCTCACCTATCAGTCAAACATTAATTAATCTGGGTTACCATTTCGCCGCAAGTCTAGTCGCAGTGGGTGCTATTGCCGGATTAACGACGGTGATTTTGGTGATGTATTACGGCCTTACACGGGTGTTTTTAGCCATGTCTCGCGATAAATTACTGCCACCCTTTTTCGCCAGTGTAAATAAACGCACGCAAACACCGGTGCGAATAATACTGTGGAGCGGTTTGTTGATGGCCACTTTTTCTGCGTTTGTCCCAATGCATGAGTTAGCTGAGCTCGTCAATATTGGTACGCTTTCGGCTTTTGTCATCGTGTGTGCAGGCGTGATTGTGTTGCGATATCGTCAACCTGATTTACATCGCCCTTTCAAAACACCGCTGATGCCATTTGTTCCCTTGCTGGGTGTAGGATCTTGTTTGTGGCTAATCGCTAATTTAAATCCAGTGACCTGGTGGCGATTTATTATTTGGATGTTGCTGGGTTTAATGGTGTATTTTAATTACAGTCGTTATCACAGTAAGCTAAATACAAAAAAAAATTAACGCGATTTAATACTCGACAATGGAATGCTGACTTCACCATCGCGAGAAATTTGTCGTATTCCCCACGCTAACCCGAACACTAATTCATAGGTTGCTACAATTTCTGTTTGCTCACGATAAGCCTGAATCAGTTTTTGCCATTTATTTTTTCCCATCAAACCGCGTTGACGATCTAAGTGTGCATTATTTGCACCCAGATGCCGCAAGTCTTTAAATAAATCCAACACATCAGCGTATTTTACGCGTAAAGAATGCATATCAACTACCGGGTCAATAAAACCTAACGCTTGTAACTGGTCGCCTAAATCGTGCATATCCAAAAATTCATGCACGTGTGGTGTGTGATCAATTTGTGCAAATGCTGAACGTAATTCTCGCAACGTGTCGGGGCCCATGGTGCTGAATAGCAATACGCCATCACTTTTTAGCACTCGTCTGATTTCTTGCAAAAATGCAATGGGTTCAACATACCAATGCAACACCAAATTGGCAATCACCATCGATTGCGATGCGTTGTCAAAAGGTAATCGCAGTGCGTGGGTTTGGGGATCGTAGATATCCACTAAATTCTGCGAATGTAACGAGGCTTGTGGATAGAGCTTGCGTAATTTTTCTGTGCCATAACCCACGTGCTGGCCAAGTTCTAGAATGGTTGTGGGCTGAATCAGCATATATTCAAGACGTTCGAACAAACGATCGGTGACTTCGCGTTGCACTACTGCGGCTTCATCATAGGTCGCAACGGCACGCTGTTGTCGTTTTCGTGTGATGTCTAAATCGATTAAATACTTTAACTCTTTCATAAAAACCCGTATAGGCGAATCGTTGGTAATTCGATATGATCGCACCATGTTAAAAATTCTACTCACCAAACTTAAAGAATGGATTCCGAGTTGTTGTTTATTGTGTAATCAACGCAGCAACAGCGGAATTGATTTGTGCACGGGTTGCTTACAACAATTACCGTGGTTAAATCGCGGCTGCGAGCAATGCGCACAACCCCTGAACTCTGAACATGCTAGCACACGTTTCTGTGGAGCTTGCCTTTGCACACCACCGGCCTATGATAGCACATTGGCTCCATTTAGCTATCAAGACACGATGATTACCCTGATTGCCAAGCTCAAATTTAATAAGAACTTGAGTGTGGGCCGCGTATTGGGTGAATTAATGGCGCGACATATTAAAACCAATACACCGTCTGATATGCCCTCATTATTATTACCTGTACCACTGCATCCAAAACGACTGCGACAACGCGGCTATAATCAAGCGATCATTATTGCAGAACATCTCAGCAAACAGCTTAAGATTCCCTTAAATCGCACTCTGTGCAAAAAAATTCGTCACACCGCAACGCAATCTCGAGTTGATGCCAAGCATCGCCACGCCAATATTGATCATGCGTTTGAAATTGCATCGCGAAATTTACCGTCACATGTCGCTATTATTGATGATGTGATGACCACCGGAGCCACAGTAAATGCATTAAGTAGCGCCTTAAAACATGCAGGAGTAGCAAAAATCAGTGTATGGTGTTGTGCACGGACTTGCAGAACAGATCAAAAAAATTTATGATGTAAAATAAACTGTGAGAGACACCATTATGCAATTCATTCCACAACTTTTTACGACGCTGAAACAAGGCTACACACTGAACGATTGTCGTAGAGATGCTATCGCCGGACTGACCGTCGCGATTGTATCATTACCTTTAGCGATGGCCCTTGCTATTGCTAGCGGCTTCACACCTGAGAAAGGGCTAATCACAGCGGTTATTGCTGGGTTTTTGATCTCTGTGCTTGGCGGCTCTCGCGTGCAAATTGGTGGGCCTACGGGTGCTTTTGTAGTAATCGTATTCAATGGTGTTGCGCAATATGGTTATGATGGCATGTTGGTGGCGACTTTCATTGCAGGTATCATGTTGATCATTGCGGGTTATGCTCGATTTGGTCAGGTGATTAAATATATCCCTCATCCTGTGATCACCGGTTTTACTGCTGGTATTGCAGTGATCATTGCCACCTCACAAGTCAAAGATTTTTTAGGTCTGAAGGTTGATAAAATCCCGGGGGATTTTCTTCCTAAATGGGGCGCCTATATTGGCCATTTCCATACTATACAGATACCAACACTTTTAATCGGACTCAGTGCGTTAATTTTAATTTTCGCGATGCGACGTTTTACGCCGAAATTACCCAACTATTTAATTGCAGTAGGGCTTGCTGGTATTGCTGTTTATGTATTCCAAATTCCAACCGAAACCATCGGCTCGCGTTTTCCAACAATTGCTTCCGGTTTTGTCATGCCGAGCATGCCAGCAATCAGTCTCGCTAAAATCCATGAAGTCATGCCATTAGCCTTCACCGTCGCGTTTCTGGCAGGAATTGAATCATTATTGTCTGCTGTGGTAGCAGACGGTATGACAGGATTCAAACATCGTTCAAACCAAGAACTCGTTGCGCAAGGTGTGGCCAATATTGCTTCTACTTTATTCGGTGGATTACCAGCAACTGGCGCAATCGCGCGTACCGCTACCAACGTTAAATCGGGTGGCAGAACTCCGGTTGCTGGCGTTTTTAATGCGATATTCATTGCGATATTCATGCTATTTGCCATGGATTACATGAGTTTTGTGCCTATGGCCGCACTCGCCGCTATTCTGTTTGTTGTGGCGTGGGGCATGAGTGAAGTGCACCAATTTATTCATATATTCAGTCTCAGTAAAACAGATCGCGTTGTGTTATTGCTCACCTTTGGTCTGACAGTTTTAGTGGACCTGACCGTGGCGATTGCTGTTGGTGTCATCGTGGCTTCGCTAATATTCATTCGCGAAATGAGCAAGTCCGTTGCTATGTCAAATCAAGCTGAAGATCTAGGTGAAGAAGAGGAAATACAACGTCAAAAATTACCCAAAGGCGTTGAAGTTTTTCGCATCGCTGGGCCGGTCTTTTTTGCCGTCGCGAGCGATCTTATCGACACGATGAAAGCCGTGGGTCAAGTGCCGAAAATTTTAATTATTCGCATGTCACTGGTGCCATTCATTGACGGCACCGGCGTCACCACCATTGCCAATTTGATCAAAGATTTTAACAAGCAACACACTAAAATTATTCTGAGCGGAGTGCAAAAACAACCGCTAGAATTTTTAGAACGCGCTGGCATTAAGTTGGGCATGAAGGATGTGAGTTTTGCTGAGAACTACGATCAAGCGGTTCAACTGGCGCTAACCCAGTTAAACTGATATGTGCTATAATTGGTACTTGTATTAACTCTACGGAAGGAGCTATTTATGAGCATGAATAAACTTGTTACATCGGCTATCTTAATATCAGCAATTGGCGCTGTAACCACCAGCACTACTGCTATTGCCGCGCCTAAAATGGAAAAATGCTATGGCATTGCCAAAGCGGGTTCAAACGACTGCCAAACCTCAACAGCCTCTTGTGCAGGTTCTGCCAAACAAAATGGTCAAGGCGATGCATTTCTTTTTGTACCTAAAGGCGTGTGTACAAAAATCGTTGGTGGTAGCCTCTCACCTAAATCTCATGGGAAAAAACATCGCTAACCGATAAGGACATCGAAGATGAAACGACTTGCACTGATATCTGCATTAAGCTTGCTGCCACTCACTCATGTAGTGGCAGCCACTGAAACTTATACTTTTGACCCAAACCACACTTCGGTCAATTGGCAAATCAATCATTTAGGGTTTTCCAACCCGACAGGCAAATGGTACGCCAATGGCACCCTTGAACTCGACAGCGCCAAAGTACAAAATAGCAAAGTGAATATCACCATTAAAGTAGGTGATATGGTCACTGGTTTGCCCGAACTCGACGAGCACCTGAAAGGTAAATTGTTTTTTGATGTAGAGAAATTCCCCACCGCCACTTTTGTGAGTGATAAAATTGACGTGACGGGCAGTGAATCTGCAAAAATTCACGGCAAATTAACCGTTCACGGTGTAACGAAACCGATCACCTTGACGGTTAAGCTGAACAAAAAAGGCGCCAATCCACTCAACAACAAGATTACGATGGGATTCACCGGCACAGCAGAACTGAAACGCTCTGATTTTAACATGAACACATTACTCCCTAACTTAGGCGATGATGTAAAATTGTCAATCGAAGCCGAAGCCGTTAAAGGTAAATAAAGATGTTGTTTAGAAATACATCATCGCGTTTTGGAATCATCGCCATCCTCCTGCATTGGACGATGGCGATTTTAATTATTGGCCTGCTGATTTTAGGTTTGTATATGACGAACATGCCAGTCAGCGCCCACAAACTCAAATATTATGGCTGGCATAAAGAGTTTGGCATACTGGTGTTGATGCTGGTGGTGGTTCGCCTGACTTGGCGTCTGACAAACACTCTGCCAACACTCGCATCCATTCCACCACTCGAACAATTTGCAGCTCGTGCCGCACACTGGACGTTTTATTTTTTCATGTTCGCCATGCCTATTACCGGTTGGCTATTAACTTCTGCTGCAGGCTTGCCTGTGTCTTTTTTTGGCTGGTTTGTACTGCCCAATTTGATCGCAGCCAATAAAGAGACTTTAGAAATAATGAGTGAAATACATGAGTGGCTAGGTTATGGTTTGATCGGCACTTTTTGCTTGCACACTCTCGCCGCATTGAAACATCACTTCGTCAACAAAGACGAAATTTTAAAGAGGATGCTGAAACCATGAAACAATTATTCATTTTGCTCACCGCAACATCAATTGCCACAACAACGTTTGCGGCATCACCTAGCTGGAAATTGAAACCAACAGAAAGCAGCATTACTTTCACAGCAACCCAAAATAACGCACCCGTCTCTGGTAAATTCACCACATTCACCGGAGACATCGCCTTCAGTCCAGATCAATTGAATGACAGCAAAGCCACTATCACGGTTGATATGAATTCCGTCACCACCTCATACGCATTAGTCGGTGAAACGCTAAAAACCGAAGACTGGTTCGACGTGAAGAAATTCCCAAAGGCAGTATTCAAATCAACGTCGATCACCAAAACAAGCGATAAAACGTTTCAAGTAAACGGCACACTCACAATCCGAGATAAAACCGTACCTACAGTTTTAAAATTGACTCAGGAAAAATTTTCAGCAACAGAAGCAAAATTCACAGGCTCTACCACTCTCAAACGCACAGCTTTTGGCATAGGTAGTGGTGAGTGGTCGAAAACAGATGATGTGAAAGATGACGTGACAGTACAATTTACCGTCAGTGCCACCAAATAGTCGTGAACCGTCATTGCGAGCAGGGGCACCGTCATTGCGAGCACAATGCGAAGCAAACCAGAAAAGATATATAGCCGATTGCCCAAATAAAATCTGCGTGCGCAGCACTCCTTTTAATGAGAGCGCAGCAGGCACCGTCATTGCGAGCACTATGCGAAGCAAACCAGAAAAGATATATAGCCGATTGCCCGAATAAAATCTGCGTGCGTTGCACTCCTTTTAAAAATGAGTGCTACGCACGCTTAAAGAAATTGACAGTAAGCAATCGGTTATTGATTGTTTTCTGGTTTGCTTCACTATTCGTTCGCAATGACGGGCTACTGTCCTTGCTGATCTGCAGGGGCAGATTGCTGTGATTGGTCTTGCTGATCCTTAGAAGGCTCCTCAGACGGCTGCTGCGCTTGATCTTGCTGCTCTGGGGCTGCTTGATCTTGTGCTGGGGCTGCCTCACTCTCAGGTGCAGGTGCTGCCTCGCTCTCAGGTGCAGGTGCAGGCTCAGCCGGTTGCTGTGTTTCTGCAGGCTTCGGCGCTTCAGCAGGCTTTTGTTCTTGCTGTGTCGCTTCTGATTTTGACTTTGGCTCTAGGAAATTAAAGCCCATTAAGCAGTATTTGCCGTCTACTTTGCCCAAATTGGTTTCAAGTATTTTCTGACCGCCTTCAAAAGTGATAGGCACATTCGCTTGAGCCATCGGACCTTTGTCCGTTGAAGTGCTGATATTAAAGCCATCATCAATATTCACGCCACCATATAACTTGATTTTGCCAAGGGCATTGGCTGTATCCTGCATAGTCTTAATCTGAGCTGCGTTTGCAGGGTCTTGGAACCATGCTTTAGCGGTTGGGCAAAGATATTTATTCATCGCATCTTGGCTCCATTGCTGCTCTACCAGGTCGGCATACATGGGCTTGATATAGTTATCGAGCTCAGCCATTGAGCCGGAAAAGTAATAATAGAGTGCACCTGCAATCACAGCAAGTGTTACCACAACTATAGAAATCACTTTCATCACAGACATAATCCACACTCCATTTAAAATCCATAAATAAGAGTAGTCTAAATATGGAAAAATACAAATCGTACAAAAGGCTCGAAATTACATTTAAATGGTCGTATACTCAGTTTTACTAAAAACAGACTAGGAAAATTCAATGAAACAACTTATTATGGCATCAGTGTTGACTGCCGCAGTTAGTTTTTGTTCACTTACAGCCAATGCAGACTCGCAACACTCGTTGGAAGCTAAAGGCAATTGGAATCCTGTAACCATCTACAATAATCTGAATACGTCATTAGATTATAGCTTTGGTTTTGCTACTTATAATGTCAAAGCTGGCAGCACTGATGTCTACCACTCTAAAGGTGGCGACGCTGCAACCAAATTCACAGCTTCAAGATGCTTGGCATATAAAGATGTGATAAACTTATACGACGATGGTAATGGCAATCTTTTTTACTATACAACAACCATCTGCGTACAAAAACAAACCTTATGTAATGACCAAAAAATATATAACGTAGATTTAATGAAGAGCATTCAAGTCTTCGGCGTAAACGCTTGTTTAGTAACCTGCCTTGATGGCACCACAACGTCTTGCATCGTTAGAAATTAAGGATAGATGGGGTCAGATCTGACCCCCACTTAACAATTGTAATTATCCACTCTATCATCAGAATCACTTGAATATTCTTCTTTTTCTTTAAGCAATGTTTCTAAATAATCTTCTTTTAAAAATAACCGGTACCAATTAAGCGTGTTTTCACTGCTCCAAAATGGTTTTTTTTGCATTGTTTGCTCGCGCAAAATTTGCAAAATCAGTGACTCTTTAGCTGCCCAATTTGCACCCTGCATTTTTTGAGCGTTTCTAATGAGTTCAACAATGGTATGCACAGGCTGGGGAACCTTTACTTGACCCCAACGACATTCTATCAATGCATTACTGCCCTCTGCATCCCAATGTCGACATTCGATGATATCCAACAATACTTCCAGACGAAAACGTGAGCGGCTGGTTTGATGAGTTTCACGATAATCTGTAATTGGCAACTCTGCTTTTGAATAGCCTAACCTTCCAAGCTTTTTCTTACGTTCTTCCAACCAAGCAGAGAAAGCATCCTGATCAAATATCGTATCTAAGTTGAGAGAGGGCGCTGTGATATAATCACGATTTTGCGCAACGACACAGGCACGAACAAATCTAACAATAAAGAGCATATAATAATAGTCTGCTCTTATCCCTTTTTCATTTACCATTTCTGAATGGTGACTAACATGATCACCGCTAAAAAGATATCTTTTGAGAAACTCGTCTCTCTCATCAGGATTGTCAATAGATTGCGATACCACTTTTACCAAGTTGCTAGCTCCAACGATATCATCTTCCGCGGTGTTAAATATTAATCTATATATTTTTGGAATTTCTAATAAGAAACTTGAAATTTTTTCAGCACCCCAACCCGTATTCATGAGTACTTTATTTAAAAATGAATGTGGCAAAGGAACTAAACTTGCAGCGACAGCTGGAAGAGAATCGAAAGTACGATCAGCACAACAAGAAACGCGTTTACCCGCTCTGTGCAACAATGCAGCAGCCACAATAGCATAAGCACCACCAAATGAATGGCCTTTAATCATTATTGCCTCATAAGGCAAATTATACAGATTATGAAGATACTCTACGTAGGAGAGAAGATCGTTAATATTATCTTCCCAGTGCGCCTGTTGGCCTTCACTATCAGCATACCCACGATAGTTAAAACCTGCGACAGCAAGATAATCTTGAGCATTCCACAAGGTGAGAACTATGTGATCAAAACCTTGTTGTAAAATGGCATATCCGTTGCCAGAAAGACAAATTACAACACCATAAGGTTTTTTACTTTTACACATAATTAAACTTTCTAACTTAACAATTGTATTGCCTTCACAAACCGGAAAATCATCGCAATTTAAAATCACACCTTGATTTTGAAGATATTGCAACCTATACAAATATTGTAAGCGACTCGTTGATTCTAAAAACGCTCCTGGCATCGTTGCACGCCCAATGAGCTCACCACCTGGATGAGAATGAGTTCTGTAGCTTTTAGATTCTTGCATATTTTTATGCCTTAAGTATAAATTTGATTAATCTTAACGTAACCGACTCTGTCTGTCACTATCTATTTGATTGCCTTGGTGATGTAGGTTCTTCTGTTTGGGGATTGATGCCCTCATCCGCAGAAAGTTCTTTTTTTCCTTGCGCTTTAAGATCGGCAATAAGATCATCGATGTCTTCGAGCTCTCGCTTTACTGCACGCTCATCACCTTGTGACTGTGCTGATTTATCCTTAAATAGTTCTTGAGTATATCGCTTACTATTCTCACATGTGTTAATATACGTTTTGACCATAATTTTAAAATTTGCCAGTTTACTTCGGTCTTTCTCAACTGCATTGAGATTTTCAACTATATATTTAAGATCTTCTTTATTTTTTCTGAGTTGAAGTATTATATCCATAGACACCTTGTCGTCAGGGACAGGTGAAGGCAATCCTGATTGTATATCGTTCAAACGTTTTTTCATATCATTGATATCGTTGATTTCTCTTTCTAAAATCCTTTTTTGGCTGCTAGTAAAAAATAAATCGAAAATTCTTAGTGTTTCATTTGATTGCCTGATAGCAAGATCACAAATATTGTTATAGATTTTATACTTTATTTTGAGTGTTTCTATGGCAATAGGGTTTTTATTAATCGAGTTTAGCAGCCCCCTTAATCTCTCAAGCTTATCATTGTTGGCGGTCAACTGATTATCAATCTCACTTCGACTTCGTCTTCCTCTCATTTTACTACCCCCGCCCAATACACCAATAGTACGCAAAATATAATCTATATGTTTAATTATAGCATATTTCAAAATACCATGATATCATCAAAACCAGGTTAAACAGCACAGGATATAAATTTTGAAAACACCCATAGAATCAAAAAAAGTGACTACCGAAAAGCAATCCGAGATTACACTGGGCATTAAGCGCTTTGAACTCATGATTAAACTTTTACTGTTTAAATACGCATATGAAACCAACACCTATCTCAGAAATGGTAATAACAGCTGCGCAAAGTTCAACACCATCGATCAAATTTTTAAAATGATTGATCCTGAAACTAAAAAATTATTTTCAAAGAGTTTTTTAAAAGCGTGTAAACGTATTGCAGCGATAAATATCGAGATAAATAAATCATCAAACCGCCTTAATGAATTTAAAAACGAACTCGTGAAAATTCTAGGAATTGACCCTGTATTTGTCACATTTTATGAATACGATGAAGAGAGCCCGAATGAGAAAATATTACAGGGTGAACGTAGGCTTTTGTTATTATTCACATATGCGCAGGCGGTTGCAAAATTCAACCCTAAAAAAGATATACTCCAAACAATAGATTTTGTATTTGAAAACGAATGTTATTCAATTTCACCTATGAGTGTGGCTCATGACCTTAATTGCCCACCTTTAACCGAAGAGGTTCATGCTTTACAAAATCATTGTCGCGCCGTTTATGATTTTGAGATTGCATTTTCTAATCTAGTCTGGAAATTTGGTGAGCTTATGAAGACCGAATGCAGCAATCCGATTAATCTACATAATGCCAAACCAAACTCGGTGTTTCTTGTTGACAAGACTAATTCAATCTCCTATGAACATAATCTCGATTCATCGCACATAAATAAAAATCAACAAACCGATCAAAAATCCATTACCAATTTCTTTTTACAACAATTCGTCCCTTTACTACCCTATTTTACTATCAACAAAAATAAAGCAAACCCAACTATGGATAGGTTAAATAAATTAGTTTGCTTTGCATCATCTGAGGAACTCTATAATGACTTACACCAGAATCTATTAGATTCTGATACAGTCAAAAATTACGGCGAAATTCTACTAAAAACCGCGTGCTTTCATAACAACATTAAATTAATTAAAAAATTGCTTCAGATGAAAGTCAATCCATTCGAAAATATTTTAGTTGAAATACCCACACTTTGTTGTGTCGCAATGTCAGGTTCAATTGGATTATTTGATTTACTTGCTCCAGAAGGCGGTGTGATATCTGCATCCACCTATCTTGATTATTCGGTGCACGATACTGCTATGCTCTCAGAAAAATATGCCTTAGCATTACATATCGAGCAGAAATTTCCATACAAAAAATACATATCTAGCATCGGTGAATACGATATCTTATGTATGGCCATGGCTAGTCGCAATATGCATGCCATCATTACTCTGCTAACAATCCACAGAATTGTTCCCACCCTCCAGCATTTATGGATGGCACTACAATTAGGTCAATTAAAAACCTTTGACCTGTTTATAGCCAAGACACCCATTGAGAATTTTAACCCCGAAATATTGAATCATATCGTGGGCAATAACTTATTAAAACAGGCTGATTTAATATTTCGTAAAAAAGTTAATCTCAACGGCCATACAAAAAAGGGTTATTCACTGTTGTCAATTGCCATCTCTCAGGCTCTTCCCAGCATGACTGAGTTGTTATTACAGTATGGTGCTGATCCAAATATACTCGATATTACTGGAGCTGCCCCATTGATTCGTGCAACCGTGATTGGCAGCAAACGCATAGTACAAGCACTCATCAACGCTAATGCAAGTATCCACGTTCGCTATCAAGATAAGTCCATATTGGAGATTGCTGTTATCAATCAATATCAAGGATTAGTGCAATTTTTAATATCAAACCTTTATTTTTCTCCTAATGACATGACTTTCGATAATATAACGGTTTTTGAATTCATAATTCGTAATTTTCCAAAATTCTCCCTGGTGCAAGCCTGCCTGAACCATTCTGATGTTAAATTGACTGCGACTGATGGCACTAGCCTATTAGAATTAGCATTGTCTGAACAATGTCATGCACCCATTATTGAGATACTCGCGCAAGCCCATATGAAAGTCACCGCTCAATTACCCACTAATTTACAAGAGTTGATCGCGCAGCATCCAGAGAATGAAAAGATTGCTCAACTATTTAATACGAAATCAATAATCGCTGAAAATTCCGCACAACTTTCAGTCGCCTTAAATCCGTTTCTTCTCCTATGTCGAGACCAAAATATACCTAAAAAAGATTGGCATCCACTTGCAAAACGCCAAGATGACCCAAATAGTTGTATCTCTTTCTACCAGAGTCAACGCAAGCACTTAATTGCGGAACTACTCAATCTGTATGGCACACTTACTAAAAAATTTCCAGAAGAAGCTCTTAAACTTGATCTCAATAAAATCATAAAATCAGCACCTATTCGCTCATTACAAACCAAAATAGCACGGATACGCGATATTATCACGATTGATTTAAAAAATGATTTCGTCGTAGAAAATATCGGAACCAGCAGATCTCCTCATCCAATAATTAAAGAAGAGAGCACTTATTTTGGTGGAAAAATTACCTACACCCAGTTAATTCCTATTCTAGGATTGGTCGCTCCGCTGAATAATTCACGCTATGCGCTAGTCACAAACCAGCTGGATACCTTAATACACGATTTCACCGAAGACAGACTTGAACCTTTCAAAAGAGTACTTGCTACACCAATGATTAGTAATAAAAATGGTTTAAAAGATATTAAAGCACGCCACGCTACTGTTACCATCAAAATTGACGGCGAAGAACTCAAACTCAATGTATCCCATTACCTCAAAGCAAGAACCAAAGACCGCATTTTAGTAGCAGAAATTACTCCTCATAATGGCTCCATCACTCTACTTGTGCCAGTAAAATGGCTGCGTAATGGCTTTCACGATGACCGCTACAACGGCATCACTCACTTCAGCGGCGGCCACGCCGTCACTACGGATTTGAACTGCCAATCAAGCCCAGGAAATATTGACGTGAATCATCGACCAAATATCTAAGGAGAAAACTATGACTGAAATTAAAGTAACCGATAGCAACGGAACTCAACTCAATGATGGTGATTCGGTAACTGTGATTAAAGATTTGAAAGTCAAAGGATCGTCGCAAACTCTTAAAAGAGGCCTGCTGGTAAAAAATATTCACCTCACTGATAATCCTGAAGAAGTCGAATTTCGCCAAGGCAAATCTACGATGGTACTTAAAACCTGTTTTTTGAAGAAAGCTTAGGTATCGTGACGGTTAAAAATGGTGAAATACATCAGAAGCAAAAAACTCACAATTGATCACAGCTTTTTAACGAGAGCTCTTCCAGACTAATTTCCCATGCAACGCGACCAAAGTACCCGGTGCTGCTTAAAATATTTTCTTCAATCCACTGTGAAACCGATCCACACAGAATGAGAATAAGCTCTGGGTTTTTGCTAAAATACTTCTCCCAAACAACTTCTAATTTACCCAGAAAACTGGGATCAAGAGATCCCATCCAAGTGATTTCATCCAGATTCAACTTACGCAAGAAGTGCATTTTAATATACAGCGTAAGCAATTTACAATTTAAACGTTACGCTGTATGTTAAGTATAGGCGTAAATTTAGCATTTGTGCAGGAGGTGCTTGCACAATTGACTTGGCATCATAATAAGACTCTATTAGGCAAAATATCGGAAATATTTCTTGCGTTTATCCTAACTTTCAGTAGAATCACTTTAAATATTACAAGGAGCACACAATGAATGCGAGTGAAGAACAACCGACTCTAGTTCCTGCTTATTATGGTCGTCAACCAGAACATATTCAATTTTTGCCTACGCACCCCGCATTCGGTGGGGTAGTAGAACAAATTGCATGCGATGATTTTTGCAAGCAAGAAGGCATTATTTGGAGTACAACTCCGGTTATTCGTGAATCAGTCAAACAGTGTTGGCTTGATCCTAAACGCGGGCAGGGTGTTGGCGCGTGTAACAATAATATTGCATATCACTTATTTCAGAAGCATCACAATGTTGCTATTTGCCAAATGGATAAGCGTTTGGGTAAAGGCCTAGTTGCACTGGCACCCATTAAACAAGGCGAATATATTTGTTGTTATACAGGTTTTTTGCATGCAATGACTGATTTTACACAAACGCATTTTCAAGCCTATGGCTATGAGTGTAGGCATCCAGGGTTATTTAAAAACTGGTTTGCACGTAATGTTGGTACACCGATGTTAAACGCAGAACTCTATCGCAATTACAGCACCTATATGCAGCACGGTATGCTTAGTAATGATCCAAGGCTGTTGGCAATTCCTAAGGAATATCGTGATAAAGTGAATGCGGCAAATATATGCGTAGCACCAACCGTACATTTAGGCTTTCCTGTGTTAATTGTGGCAGCAATGAGAGATATCGATCCAGGTGAATTTCTGCAATACGACTATGGAAATTATTGGCATCATCAACAGCAGTCTGGCATGGGTGATGGAACTTTTTTACTCCATGATAATCTTGGTCGCGTGATTGGTTCCATGAATTTGGCCGGCGAATTTACTCTAGATCCAGATTATCAACTCGATGATACCCCCAATGCTAGCCGAGGCGGTGAAGAAATTGAGGATGTCATACGTCAAATCGATGCAAAAGTAGATTATACCGAAAACTTCGCGATAAATGGTGTGAATAGTATCAGCTCGGTGATCATGTCTAACAAGATACTACTACAATCAAAATATATACCCCTATTAGAGAAATTTGCAGATATTTGTGAAGAGCGCGAGGTGCTAAAATATCACTCACAGTGTCTAGATTTAGTCGAAGGCGAAATGTTTTCCCATGCAGAATTATTTTACATCAAAATGGAGTTGAGAGTTTATCTGTCACAAATGGCACGATATTATGCCGCTTATTTTGAAAAACGAGGCGATCATTCCGTACAGCTAAATATTGCTGGACTAGAACATATAAAACCGCTGCATTTGGGTAAATCGGAACTCAATGAATTAAAAGCACGCTTGTGGCAAAAAACCAATGTAAAATGGTCAGTCAATGCAGATAAGCAGTTAGTGTTTATTGCTGGCGAAGAGCAACAGCTAAAACAAGTGCGCTCGCGTTTTCAACATCATACGATCTTTGCACAATCACTAGCGAAAAGACAAGGTCAATGGTATTTAGTCTACGAAACCAACGCACTCAACTTAGATTCGGTAAATAGGCTCGATGAAAAGAGTAATGGATATTAGCTAGTAGTAGAAGGCCCATTCTTGAATTGTGCAAACCTTGCACAATTCAAGACGCGGCACAACCTTTGCTGCCCTGCGAGTCAGCGCTTGCACTACACTTAAACTACAAGTCAAGGCGAAACAATGTCAAAGTCGCATCAAACGGTCCAGCGAGTGGTGCCAATTTCAGCGTTGGATCACTTGCATCATATAACCCTATCTTGCCATTGATTATGACCTTATCGCAGTTATTTAAACTAAAGCTGGTGGCAAAAAAGCCAGTTCTGCCTGCAACAGTTGTGGGTAGCACAGCGTTCGTACCGTTATTAATCACTGTCGGATTAACGCCAACATCGGTGTACACCAACTTATATGAGTTAGTCCCTGTTCTTTTCCAGGAACCCGTGCATGTCGTGAAAAGATTTCCAGTTGCAGAAATAGGAACAATTGGAAATCCAATGCATTGGGCACCCTGACCGTGCAGAGTGTTTCCGGCATGGAAAGAATAATTAACGGGACCGCTATAGCCTATGCGGGTATGGTTAAAGATCCACTCCATGCACCCACCAGCGGGTCAAGTAAAGGGTTTAATGGACTGACGCAACCCGTGGCAGATGCCGTAGTTGCAATACCGAGTGATAACAACGCACCTAGAAATAGTTGACTTTTCATAGTAGTTCTTCTCTAAAACACATGTCGCTTCAAAATAGAACGTTTTACTGTTCATATTTCTATTATAGCTCATTTCCACTACTTGAGTTTCTTTGCCTTAAGCATCAACTTCAAAGGTAGAACCACCTGAATCCCCAAAACAGATTCCGCTTTGATCCCTTGCATAATTTTGTTGAATCTTTTATTCCATGGAAGAGCCCGCCCGGAAGGTCCGCGGTAAATACGCTACACTTAAAATAAGCGAAGAAGAAACCAAAGCTTTGCTAGCTCAAGACGAACGATTGGTGCGCAGGACGCGTATGGTATGTGTAGAGTACGGTTTTTTGATTGCGAACCCAGAAAAGTCCCGACTCACAAGTTGAGAACGGCTTCTGAATGGCTCAGAAAGTCGTGCTATTCAAATGTGGAGAAAGTTATGTGTAAAATACAAAGCGAAGATCTTGGTAAATCAGTATGCTCAAAAGGTAGAAGTGTTTTATTGGCTGTAGGATTGATAATGGGCGCGGTGCTTATACCATGCACCAGTTTTGCAGATCAAAACAACAATGGTAACGGCTGTTCCCTAGCTGGCAGTTATAATTACAATGTAACTATACCAGGCAACCCTCCCACCGTAGTATATGGGGTGAATACCTTTACCAAAGAAGGGACACTTGTCTCTCAATCCAGTAATACTCCTGTCATATACACTGGTCTATGGACTCGTACAGGTCCTAATCAATACAAGGTTATATTAGAAAGACCTAATGACCCGAGTTACAGAATTAAATTTATTCAAAATATATCTACGGATGATTGTATAAATTTTTCTGGATCAGCGGATATATATCTTTATTTCCCTGTTAGTAATTTAGATTTATCTGGACCAGGACTTCATGTTGGAACCTTCACTATTCAATTAAGACGAATGGGTGAGAATGGATAATTGGTGTTGCGTTGCACAGAATAGAAGGGCGCTACGGCGCCCTTCTTGTTGGAACAGACTTTAAACAACCTCTAAGTGGCATTGTAAAACAACATAATTTCACATACCATAAAAATGATGGATGGCAATTCTAGGGATGAGATTATGAAATGGAGCAGGTAGCGGTACTTTTACTTGTGGGTTATGCAGTGCTTACTTTATTCACCGCTTTTATCGCACCGAGCATTATGTTCGCTCCGCCAACTGCAAGCTATCTACAAAATAATGATACGATTTTTCTCAAAACCTCGGATGGTGTCAAGATTGCAGCAAATTATTATCCGAATCCGCAAGCACGCTTTACGATTTTATATTGTAATGGCAATATGAGTGATTTAGGTCTCATCAAGCAGTTGATGAAACGTTTTAATGCAGAAGGTTACGCTATCTTTGCTTTTGATTATCATGGATATGGCATAAGTGATGGTACACCTTCAGAGTCCACAACTTACTTAGATGCAAACGCTGCGTATGATTATTTGATTAATAATCTTCACATATCGCCTGATCGAATTATTGTTTATGGAAAATCTCTCGGTGCAGGTGTAGCTTTGCAATTGGCAATTAACCGCAAAGTTGCAGGCTTAGTCATGGAAAGTCCATTTGTCAGTGCATACCGTGTCTACACTCAATATCCACTGATTCCTTTTGACAAATACCGCAATCTCGCGAAAATTAATCAGCTCAGTAGTCCGCTCCTTGTCATTCATGGAGAGCAAGATAGTGTTATTCCGTTTTGGCAAGGTAAAAAATTATATGAAAAAGCAAGCGTGCCCAAAGTGAAGTTTTGGGTCGCTAATGCAGATCACAATAATGTTATTGGTGTCGCGCGAAATGGGTATTGGGATGCATGGCAAAGGTTAATTAAGCTAATTGAGCAGAACAGCTAACACCGGTCTATCAATTTTTTAGAATTCTTTTTCGGCGGTAGATTATTGTCTGTTGTTACAACTTTCTTACCTGTTTTGTTTTCAAGTTCCGTCCGTGCGCTTTTTGCTATATTGCCGCCTGTTTTGCCAGCTATCTTATTTTCTTCTAAACCTACAGCATTCATTGTTTCTGCGATTTGTCTGGTCGATAGTTCTGCAAGTGCAGTAAATATCAATTCTGCTTCGGACATATGATCACGCAAATTTTCAGATTTCAACCCTTTGGATATTTTATGATCATTAACACTTATATCACTCCATTCCTGATGAATGATATTGGTGAGAATGGCGAATTCGGTGGGTTGATCTATACCATGATCCTTCCAGTAGTCCGTCAGTTTGTTACGGGTTTCTTGACCCATCATCCGTTGCTGAATCCATTTTTCACTATACCCCTGTTTTTGCCATGTATTTCTGGCTCTATTGAGGGATCTAGCAGGATCAGCCATTTCTTGTATTCGCTCGTAGCCAACTTTAGCCAGCCATAATTTGATGGGTTCTGCCTTTGGACTGGGAATTGATTGTACTAGCCGAAGGAGGGTCTCAGCATTTGCGACATCTGTTAAGTATTTTTTACCATCTCGAGCCTCTAATTTCAGTCGGTGACAATATGTCACCGACTCATTTCCTTCCTTTAGTAATCGCTCTTTGAGTTTATTCCAATACTTTCTTGCGGTTTGATAATCTGCTTGCGTAGTCAAAACTTTGACAATATCAATAACGGAAAAAAGCCAACTTTCAGTTTCTTCGTCATAAATGCGTCGAATTTGATGTTCTTCAAACACGGATAAATCATTATGCATGATAGGGCCTCCTAATTAAGTACCTAATATGCTCTATTGTAGAGCACAAAACGAGAACATTCAAGCAGATAATTACTCAGCCAGCAACTCCCGCTTAAGCGGGAACTCCTGTTACTCAGCCAATCCTACAGTTAAATTATCGCATCTTGTATTGTGAATTGACAAAGACTTATCGCCACTTATAGCCACCTGAAAGTGGCGATAACTCTGGAGTCAACATGACGCTTATCATTGGGCGTGAGCAAGAAAGTCAATTATTAAGCGATATTTGGAATGCGGATCTCGGCTACTGCAAAATCTTGACTATTTCTGGAATCGTCATTGGAGTAAGCTAAAAAACCTGAGAGTAATTGTTTGCGGATCAGCTGCCTCGTGGATGTTAGATAAGTTAATTAATGCAAAAGGTGGGCTTTACAATCGTGTTACTCAAACTTTGTTGTTAGACGTGGGGGCGCGTTTTGCGACCCCACGGCACCTTATTTTAATAACAACCAGCACTCGGTCAGAAGTTCAGTTTCAGCGACCTCGTGATCAAAGTTGTAGTAACAGAAAACACAAGGTAAATCAGCAAGCTCTTCCTTTGATTCAGGTAACCAGTCACGGTAAAGACCATAAACTGTTTCGCTGATATTATCTCGCGAGCCTTTATGCATTGCGACCGCATAGCGACCAGCCGGCAATTCTCTTTCTACAATTTCGCCATCAAGTTTTAATCCTTTTGGGACTGTAATCGCAAGATCAAAACGAAAATCTTCTGCAGCGGTGGTTTTTGGATCGTCATAAGCAAATCCAAAAGCTTCACCGGGTCCAGGTTTTAAATTCATGGGCTGAGATTTCGCCCACTCAATTAATCGGTTAACACTTTCACCGAGTTTCATCGGATCACCACGATGTTCTACCACAGCCAATCGTCTTGCATTTAAATTTTTAATCGTTACGTTCATATTCATTTCACCTCTATTAGGCAAACAATAAGGAGGTTGTTCCCACACTTGCCAATTTGACCCCAGCCTAAAATCACTCGGATTTAATCCGCAAATTTGCTTAAAGGCTCTAGTAAACGACTCGTGGGTCTCAAACCCCGCATTGAGTGCAATTTCAATTATGGGACTTTCTTTATCAACAATCAGTTGATGCGCCGCTCGTTTGAGACGCAACCATCTGATATATTGCCGTAAAGACAGCCCCGTATATGCTGTAAATAAGCGATGAAAATGATGTTTAGAAAAGCAAGCAACCGCACTGAGCTTATCTAAACTAAGCTCTTCATCAAGGTGCTTTCCAATGAAACTGATCACCTTTTCAACTCGGTCTTCGTAATTCATGCTCTACTCCAAATCAAATTGTCGCCTTATTTACAAGAACAAGGTTACCTCATTAAAAAAATGCCTGCTTGACCATTTTTGCTAAATTTCCGCTAATTTAACAACATTATCTGCAATATTCCTTCAGTTGACTTTTTTTCACTCACGACAATTTTTGCTTCATGCGGATAGAATGTATAAAAGTAGTCTTTTTCATATGATGCTTTAGCCAACACTTCAGCTTTGAAAATAGTCAGATTGTCACCAGATGGGTCGCGAGAAGAGGGTGAAATAATACCGGGCAATCCTTGATTTCGGATGTGTTTGCCGAGGGGTTGTGTTTTGCTATATGAGATTGGATCTTTATCACGGAGATCTATCAAAATAGCATCACAGCTCACCGAATAAAGACTGCGTCGTCCTATAATAGGATCGACATTATTAGTAAAGTTGGCTGGTGACTGAATGTATTTTCTGTGCCAATGAAAAGCCGACTCATGAAATGTCGTTGTCAGACCTCGTGACCCATACCAAGTTGGATATGATCCATCACTAAACCGACTTGGCTCCCAAGAAGACTGCTTAAATATATAATCTATAGCATTGAAATGCACAGCATCTAAAACTGATTTCTCAACGGTATTCAAAGATAAATTAAAAGCTAACTTTCGAGCTACTTTACTATTGCTCAAATCATCAAATGCATGACTATCACTTTCTATTGCACGTATATTACGAAAAACTGTGCCTGTAAATGCTGTAATTTTTTCGATAACAGATTGCATTTTTCATCACTCCAGGTCAGATGCCAAATAATTTCTCACTCTTAACAGGCCAGCGAAGCCTTCATTCACAATAATTTCTAATGGTGTGTGCTGTTGAAAATCAAAGTTAGGCGTTTTTATCCAACGATATGCAAGCTCAGTATTATAGGGATATGCACGCTTTAAATATCGGTGAATAGCAAACAAATGACCCACGCGGTCTTGAATATCACGGTATTGCGGAAGATACGCTTTCCCAGTGTTATAATTGTTAATACTAGTGCCTGTCCTAGGTGATAAGCCCAGAATAAGGGCTCGTTCTGAATTTGTCAGCTGCCAATGTTTAAACAGTTGCATAATCATTGAGGTTTGTTGCTCGCGCTCCTTATCTGACAACACAGGCTGTTCAAAAGTGACAGATGTGTGGTGCATTTGCATATAACATTACCTCCTCAAATCTACACTTTAAGAATAGCATACATTAGTGTATTAGTCAATATACACTTATGTATATTTGAAATTGCAAATTATTAATAGATATTATTCTCATATTAATGTATAATGCCAGCCAAATAAGTTATTTAGGACAAGCTAATGCAGAGCTCCATCGAAGTAGAAGAACTAGCCGAGGCATTTGAAAACTCTATCAGTTTAGAAGGCACGATTGTATTTGATAGCTCAAATAACGACGCAGTAGTGCGACTCAACAATTTATTAGGCTACGGATGGGAATACTACAATCTCAAAAAAAATCAGTTTAATTGTGTAGGATCAAAATTTAAGCTTTATGGCAAAGAAGTGGATAAACTTCAGTTAGTACGCTTCACGCCAGACAACATCCTTGTATATTCTTTACTAGTGGTACGATATGCGGATCAGATCACTCATGTATACCGAGTCAAACTTAATCGCATTGAAAGACTCAAAGAATATTTTGATCAATTAGGCACTACTGTAGAAAAAGTTTTCTCTCGCAGAAATGGGAAGGCTCATGAGTGGCAAACCAAATCACAAATACAAATTTATGCTAAACAAGTTAAACTTAGCAACGATGTCATTTGCGCGAATTCCATCTATAATCTACTGCACAAAAAAATTATTGAGTCGATTATTCAGTTGTTAATCAATGAGCCTGACTGCGATTTTAATATTGTCGACAGCGGTTGTGGTAATGGCGTTCTCCTGAAATCCCTGGAAACTGAGATTGCTCTCGCGTCGCTCGCCAAAAAGCTGCCATTATGCCAGCTATTTGGTTTTGACTTTAATGGGGAAAATATCAGAGATAGCACAGCTGGCTATCGCGGACAGTGCTATTTTTTTACTGCGGATATCTGCGATTATTCTAACGTTGTTAAACAAATCGAAAGCATTCTGCCTCAAGCTGACCACAATGTCCGGCCAGTAAAAACCATATTGATAATGTCTGGTGTACTAACACGTTTAGTATTAAATGATGTTCATCACGGCCTGACGGCGTTAACTGCCATTACTCAAAGTCAATCTGTAGACTATCTTATAGGCGGTGGAGCAGGTGAACCCATGATTAATGGCCATCTGGCAAAACAATTTGGGTACTCATCATTACAATCTCAACCCATTTCTTCATTCATACACAACGGAAACTTTTTCTATTACAGAAAAATGCAACCTGCAGAATTGGTAAATTATAAACTTGATAAATTACGCAAGAAGAACATTCTTGATTTAACTTTCTATTCACACCCCCTCACTATTCTTAATCAACTAATAGCAGAGGTTAATAATGACACAATCATTGATCTTTCTTATAGTCAATATACAGACGAAATAGAGCAATTTCTTGATGCGATCATCGATCTTCACCCACGTGTCAAACTAATATTTCAACATTGCCACAATGAGCAAGCAACAAAATTTGTCAGTCATTTTCAAGGTAAAGTTAGGATCCACTGTGAAAGACACAACAACCTACAAGATGCCGAGTTATTTGGACCGATACGACGTTATCCACGCTTCCTAATGCAACATTCCAGCCCATCTGATACTACCATTTTTGCTAAAGTTCCACTTCAATTGGTCTAATAAAATACTGCTCAATGTCTAACAATAGTTCATCATGCTCAGGTTTTCCAATCCATTTATCTAATTTAGTATTGATGACAAGTAATCGGTTATCGATTATTTTCTGACTTGTCTGACTTGTCTCACTTGTCTCACTTTTCACTTGTAATGACCATGGACACTGGCACGTGTCGTCACTAAGCAGCGCAAGCGCACGCACACAAGATGGGTAGATTATGGTTTCGCCCAGTGTGGAGTTAGGGTGAATTGTTATTTCGATGACTTCAACGTCACAGCCTCTTTCTATGGCTAAAGCTACTTCGCAAATAAGATCGCCCGCGGTAGTGCCTACGATATCGCCGGTGATTGGGTGAGACTGCGCGAAACCCCTCAACAGATCATATAAAGCTTATTTAAGGATCCATAAGCTGTTCAAAAGTGACTGATGTGTGGCGCATTTGCATATAACAGTATCTCTTCAACCTTACTTTAGAATAGCACTGACACGCGGCCTGTCCTTTTTAATGATTAGAAAATTGTCATTCGTCCATCTCAAGATGATGATTTTCGGACAATATGCTTTAAAGAGCAGATTAACGCCTCTAAAATGCTCTTTAAAGCATATTTAATTGACTGGAAAGCCAGCGAAGAGAGAGTCACGCTATGGTTAATTTCCAACTGCGCGGGACTGCGCGGGACTTCGCGGGACTTCGCGAGACTGCACGGGACTTCGCGAGACTGCGCGAGACTGCGCGAGACTGCGCGGGACTTCGCGAGGCAGAATTGTATTCAAGGCTAACTCATTTAAAAAATGCTGGCTTGAAAGTTTTTGCTAAAGTTCCACTTCTAGTGGTTTGATAAAATACTGCTCAATGTCTAATAGTAGTTCATCATGCTCAGGCTTTTCACTCCATTTATCTAATTTACTCTGATTTTGAAATTCGAGATAAATAAAACGAAGAATGGCTTCAATTATGGATAGTCGCAACAAAAGCATGCTCGCTTAGTGCCCAAGCAAAAGATACCTGTGCGGCTTCAAAGAGCAGGTAAACTTGTTTTGCGCGTTATCAACGCGTAAAACAATTTTACCTGCGGAGCTCGCACGCACTAAAAAAGTTTCGGTCTCTAATAATATTTCAGACAAAGTAAGGAGCAAACATCTAATTTAGTGTGCGAAGCACTCCTTTTTAAAAGGAGTGCTTCGCACACTGGAAGAGATTGATGGTAAGCAATCGGCTATTGATTATTTTCTGGTTTGCTTCGCTATTCGCTCGCAATGACGGGCGCGGGCGCACGCAGGCCAAGTACCCCCCGCACCGCTCGCCTAGTGGGCTATATATCGGTTACCGTACCCTCGTACACTTCGCAGGCTAGCATGATGGTTTCGCCTAGCGTTGGGTGTGGATGGATTGTTAGTGCGATATCTTCAACGTCGCAGCCCATTTCTATAGCTAAGGCAACTTCACAGATGAGATCGCCTGCGCTGGTGCCGACGATGCCGCCGCCGATGATTTGCTTGGTTTCTGGGTTGAATAATAGTTTGGTTATGCCTTCGCTGCGTCCCATGCTTAATGAGCGGCCATTTGCCATCCAGGGGAATACGCCTTTTTCGTACGGTATGCCTTGCGCTTTGGCTTCGGTTTCGGTGACGCCTGCCCATGCGACTTCAGGGTCGGTGTAAGCAACTGAGGGAATTGTTTTTGGATCGAAATAATGTTTTTTACCGGATATCACTTCTGCTGCTACGGCAGCTTCTTTCATGGCTTTGTGGGCCAACATGGGATTGCCGACGATATCGCCGATGGCAAAAATATTGGGGACGTTGGTGCGCATTTGATTATCAACGGTGATAAAACCACGTTGATCAACGTTTACGCCTGTTTTTTCAATGCCTAAACGATCTGCATTTGGGCGACGTCCAACCGATTGTAAAATATAATCAAATTTTTGTGGCTCGCTGGGTGCATTTTTGCCTTCAAATTGCACGTATAAGCCATCTTTTTTAGCGGTGACAGCGGTAACTTTGGTTTCTAACATGATGCTCTTGAATTTTTTCTGCATACGTTTTTGCAATGGTGCGACTAAATCTTTATCTGCACCTGGCATTAATTGATCCATTAATTCTACCACGTGCACTTCTGCGCCGAGCGCGTCATACACTGTGCCCATTTCTAAGCCGATGATACCACCACCCAGCACTAATAATTTGCAATTGATATTTGGCAATTCTAACGCGCCGGTTGAATCGATTACGCGTGGGTCATCTGGCATAAACGGTAATTGTACTGGCCTAGAACCTGCTGCAATCACACAATTTTCAAATGTGATGATGGTGGTTTCATCACCATTTACCACTTCAATTTCTGTTGGGCTTTTAAATTTCGCCTCGCCGCGCACTACTGTGACTTTACGGCGTTTTGCTAACATGTCTAAACCGCCGGTTAAACGTTTAACCACGCTGTCTTTCCACCCGCGTAATTTTTCAGCGTTGATATTCACACCCGTAAATTCAACACCAAATGCTGACATCTCTTTGGTTTCTTCAATCACTTTTGCAGCATGCAATAATGCTTTTGATGGAATACAGCCTACATTCAAACAAACACCACCTAAGTTTTTATCACGCTCAATTAATACTACCTCTTCACCTAAATCCGCTGCGCGAAACGCACATGTGTAGCCTCCGGGGCCTGCACCTAATACCACCACTTTAGCTGTTATCTTTTGAACTGGCATGAAACACCTCTACTCTAAGTTATTAACAATTTGATTTAATCGATCGGCGAGATCGACGATAAAACGGGCACCATCTGCACCATCAATCACACGATGATCATACGACAATGACAATGGCAAAATTAATCGCGGTACAAAAGCACCGTCTTGATAAACGGGTTGCATTGAAGAACGGGACACACCTAATATCGCAACATCAGGTGCTTTGACGATTGGCGTAAATGCCGTGCCACCAATACCCCCTAGACTCGAAATAGTAAAACAACTGCCTGCCATTTCTGCAGGACTTAAGCCTTTTTCTCGCGCTTTGGCGCTCAATGTGGCCAGCTCTGCTGCTAAAGTGTAAATATCTTTTTGATCAACATCACGCACTACTGGCACCACTAATCCGTTCGGCGTGTCAGCCGCGATACCCAAATGAAAATATTTTTTCATCACTAAATTTTCGCCCGTTTCGTCTAACGAACTATTAAATAATGGAAATGCTTTCAAACTCGCCACCACGGCTTTCATAATATAAACTAACGGCGTTAATTTAACCCCACGTTTTGCAGCCTCTGCTTTATGTTGATTGCGTAATGCTTCTAGCTCAGTAATATCGGCATTATTAAATTGTGTAACGTGCGGAATCGTCACCCAACTGCGGTGCACATTCGCACCTGTGAGTTTTTTAATTTTGCTCAATGGCTGAATTTCGACTGCACCGAATTTTGCAAAATCAATTTTTGGTGCAGGAGAAAGATCAAAGCCTCCACCACGTGGTTTTGCTAACTCACCACGCACATAAGCTTGTACATCTTCTTTTACAATACGTCCTTTGCGTCCTGTTGCACGCACCTGACGTAAATCAACGCCAAATTCACGCGCTATGCGTCGCACACTTGGACTTGCATGCACATTTGCGCCCGCCGGTGTCACCGGTAAAATAACTTGCGTTGATGCTGGAACTTGAGGTTGCGCCGGCACTACTTCTGTAACCGGAGCAGGTGCTGATGTTTTTATATCAGGTTTTGCCATCATCACTGCAATGCGATCACCTGCAGACACTTTACTGCCCACACTCACCAATACTTCTGTAATTTTTCCAGCAAACGGTGCCGGAATATCCATCGTGGCTTTTTCGCCTTCTAAAGTCAGTAGCGTATCTTCTGCAAGAACTTCATCGCCAACTTTCATCGACACGACGATGACATCTACATCAGTTGCACCACCAATATCAGGCACTATTACATCTCGTGCAATCGGTGCAGTTGATTCCGCTGCTGGTGCTGGTGCAGATTCAGCTGCTGATGACGCAGTCGCCATCCCTTCACCAGTTGCCTCAACCGTCATGATCACATCGTTTTCATTGATCTTGTCACCAATGCTCACTTTCACTTCCACGACTTTACCTGCAAACGGCGCAGGAATTTCCATGGTGGCTTTTTCACCTTCAAGCGTAATTAAGCCTTGTTCTGTAGTGATAATATCGCCAGGCTTGACCAAAATTTCGATGACATCCACATTCGTGGCGCCACCCAAATCGGGAATGCGAACTTCTTTAATTTCTGCCACGATTATTCTCCCACCGGATCTGGCTTATCAGGATCCACACCCAACGTCGTCATAGCATGACGAACCACCTCAACTGCCAATTTTTTCTCAGCCGCTAATGCTGCTAATGCTGCAACAGCAATGGCTTTTGCATCCACTTCAAAATGATGGCGCAATTGTTTGCGTGTATCACTGCGTCCAAAACCATCTGTTCCCAATACGGTATAATCGGTGTGAATAAATTCGCGAATGGAATCGGTATACGCACGCACATAATCGGTTGCGGCAATAACGGGGCCAGGATGCGCGTTCAAACACGCTGTTACATAAGGAATTTCAGGATCACGTTCAAGATGTAAACGATTACGTCGCGCCACCGCACGACCGTCACGCGCTAATTCGCTAAAACTGGTGACACTCCACACATTAGCAGACACGCCATATTCTTGCAGAATTTCTGCAGCTTTTTCTGCTTCGCGCAAAATAGTGCCACTACTTAATAGATTAACAACTAAATTATTATTGGTAGCTTTTTGCAAACAATACATGCCTTTAATAATTCCGTCTTCAACACCTTGTGGCAATGCCGGATGCGCATAATTTTCATTCATCACGGTGATATAATAAAATACATCTTCTTGCTCTTGCACCATCCGACGTAAACCGTCTTGCATAATCACCGCTAATTCATAGGCATAAGTAGGATCATAACTGACACAATTCGGAATTAAACTCGACATCACATGACTATGACCATCAGTATGTTGCAAACCTTCTCCTGCGAGTGTGGTACGTCCAGCAGTTGCACCCAACAAAAAACCTCTTGCGCGCATATCACCTGCAGCCCACGCTAAATCCATAATGCGTTGAAAACCAAACATGGAATAAAAAATATAAAACGGAATCATTTGTACCGCATTGGTGCTATACGAAGTGGCTGCTGCAATCCAACTGGCAAAACCGCCGGCTTCACAAATGCCTTCTTGCAAATATTGTCCGTCTTTTTTCTCGTGATAATACATCACTTGCGCTTTATCAACGGGCTCATACAACTGACCCACGGGTGAATAAATACCCACTTGTCGAAATAAACCTTCCATACCAAAGGTGCGTGATTCATCAGGCACAATGGGCACTACATGTTTTTGTAAATTTTTATCTTTCAACAATGTGCTGATAATACGCACAAACGCCATTGTGGTAGAAAATTCACGTTCACCGGAATTTTCTAATAATGCAGCAAACTCAGATAATGGCGGTGCTGGCAAACTGGGCGCATCGTTATGACGTTCTGGCAGATAACCACCCAACGCTTCACGACGCTGTTTTAAATATTGCATTTCTGCGGAATCATCTGCAGGCTTATAAAACGGCACATTGGCAATTTCATCTTTTGCAATTGGTATTGCAAAACGTTCACAAAATAGCGCTAAATCATCTGCAGACATTTTCTTTTGTTGATGCGTAGTATTTAAACCTTCACCCACCGGGCCCATACCAAAACCTTTGACGGTTTGCGCTAAAATCACTACCGGCCCTTCTTGATGCGCCATGGCTGCTGCATAAGCCGCATACACTTTTTGCCAATCATGACCACCGCGATTTAATTCTCCCAGCTGTTGATCAGAAAGATCGGCAATTAAAGCTTTTAATTCAGGGGTATTGAAAAAGTTTTCGCGAAAATACGTAACATCTTTTGCTGCAAAATTTTGCATTTCACCATCAACACAAGATGTCATACGCTGTAATAACACACCGTTTTTATCTTTTGCGAACAACGCATCCCAACCGCTGCTCCACAATACTTTAATGACACGCCATCTCGCACCGCTGAATATACCTTCTAATTCCTGGACAATTTTACCATTACCACGTACCGGCCCATCGAGTCGCTGCAAATTACAGTTGATAACGAAAATCAGATTATTTAAATTTTCTCGCGCTGCTATGCTGATTGCGCCCAAGGATTCCGGCTCATCCATTTCACCATCGCCGCAAAACATCCACACGTGTCGATTATCAGCTTTCAGCAGTCCACGATTTTGCATATATTTCAAAAAGCGTGCTTGATAAATCGCTTGTAAGGGGCCTAACCCCATAGATACCGTCGGGAATTGCCAAAAATTCGGCATCAACCAAGGATGGGGATAAGAAGACAGACCTTTGCCACCCACTTCTTGACGAAAGTTCTCTAATTGTTCTTCGCTGATGCGACCTTCTAAAAAGGCACGCGCATAGATCCCAGGGGAAGAATGCCCCTGTGCAAACAGCAAATCACCCAGAAAGTCACCGTGACGTCCACGAAAAAAGTAGTTGAAGCCGACTTCATAAAGCGTAGCCGCCGATGCATAACTCGCGATATGCCCACCGAGCTCACTTGAGACCTTGCCACCTCGAACGACTATAGCAACAGCATTCCAACGCAGCAATCGCTCTACTTGACGGGCCAGAACCCCATCATCCGGCATTTTTGCCTCATCAGCGACTGCAATACTATTAATATAAGAAGTGGTCAGCGAGGAAGCACCCCCACCAGACAGCTGCGCCAATGCCGCAACCAGAAAGCGCGCCCTTTCAGCCCCTTCCACGCGTAACACCGATTCCAATGCATCAAGCCATTCACGTGTTTCTATTGGATCTATATCAACCATAACACCCTTCCATAACCAGCAAATCCGGCATTTTACTGGCATTCACTCAAATAAGAAAGGGGAAATGATCTGAGGAAAAAAGAATGGCTGCAGGAACCTGCAGCCATGTGATGAAAGTTACTCGGAGTCGCCACCGCCACCGCCGCCTGAATCTTCAGCAGGAGCTGATTCTTCAGCGGGTGCTGCCTCTTCAGCAGGTGCCGCTTCTTCCGCTGGTGCTGCTTCCTCAGCAGGAGCTGCTTCCTCAGCTGGTGCTGCTTCCTCAGCAGGAGCCGCTTCTTCAGCAGGAGCTGCTTCTTTCTCAGTGTCTTTAGCCTCTTCATCTTTGGCCTGTTCTTTATCTTTAGCCTCTTCATCTTTGGCCTGTTCTTTATCTTTAGCCTCTTCATCTTTGGCCTGCTCTTTATCTTTAGCCTCTTCATCTTTGGCCTGCTCTTTATCTTTAGCCTCTTCATCTTTGGCCTGTGCTTTGTCTTTAGCCTCTTCGTTATTTTTAGTCGCGGCTGCAGGCTTAGTAGCCGCTTTTGCAGCTGGCGCTGATCTAGTTGCTGCCCGATTTGCCGGCTGATTTGCAGAGCGATTTGCAGGTGCTATTGCAGCAGGTCTGGTCTGTGGCGCAACTAAATTACCACCACGTACTGGACCACCTTGAATGTGCTGAACACCTTGTTGTGTCCTGACACTGGGTGCGATAATAACATCATAGTTACGATCGTATTGAACATCTGAATCAAAATGCATTTGTCGATATACACGTGGATTCGAAGTAGTAATCACTTCTACACGAGTCAAACCAGGTGCATAAGCCTTACGAGCTTCTAGGGCAACACCTCTGGGCTGACAAACACCAATAATCACCAGCTTATCGCCAGGCTGCGCGATTTTCATCGCTTTGATTAATTTGGCTTTATCGTGCTTGATGTCATTGTGACAAACGACTTTAATATTCTTTGCTGCCGCCGCGCCAACTATGCACAGACTCACAAGAAATACTAAAGCATTTCTTAAATACTGCTTCATCCCATCTCTCCTGTAATTAATGATATTTTTAGTATAGTACAGTTTTGAGAAAGCAACTGTTGACTGGAAAATACTTTTGATTAGTGAATGTAATTACTGGCAGGAACAAAATCCTTGAACTATAATGTTAACTGTACACTTCTGTTGGCCAACAATGGCCACAATGTGATATAGGCTTTATTATCAAATTGAAGTTAAGGAACGACGATGAAACTACTTATTTTGCTCGCATGCTTAGGCATACAGCGTTATATGAATTTTAATTTTTCACTATCGCAGTATGACTGGTTCACACCGTATCAAGATATGTTAAAACAATATGTACCGAAACAGTTAATGGATGGGGTGGCAGGATTAGTCGTTATAGTAGTGCCAATAGCTTTAATCGCGATGATCGTGGGTATGGTATTAAGTGGCTGGTGGGTTACTAGCTTCCTATACGGCTTAGTCGTATTATTTTATTGCTTGGATGGTCGTCTCGGCGAGCAGTTTATTCAAGCACAATCAGGTGCAGGTGATAAACCTAAATCTGAGGCTGACGTTGCCGCAAGTAAAGTTTTAGAAGAGCCAGTGCCAGATACTTCGCATGCGAAAACTCGCGCGATATCCAATGCGATCTTTTTCCATGCGTTACATCATGTTTTTGGTGTGATGTTTTGGTATGTTGTCCTTGGCATTTTCGGCGCAGTAACGTACTTCTTAGTGGCATTCATTGCTAATCCACCTAGGAAAACACACAGTGCACTTAGCCCTTATACTGACAGCGCTAAACTTGTACTCGACATCCTTGCATGGATACCCGTCAGATTAGTCGGTTTAGCTTTCGCCCTTGCAGGTGCGACAGCAAACACGATTAAAGTGTTAATGCAACATCTAGTAGGAAAATTAAGCAATGAGAAAGAGCTAGCCGCAATCTTTGGGTTAACTGCAATCAAAGCGGATGTTGAGAATCCTAATAGCGCAACCGCTGAAGAAAACAAAAACGCTATGACGATGGTTTTTCTAGGACAGGGAGTTTGGCTGGCGGTCATTTTGGTTATTACTTTGCTAAGCCTAGTTTTCTAAAGAATATTGCAAATTGATGTTTTGTGCTGAGGTGGTTGAGACGAAAAAATCGACTCTAAAGGTTGATCTTTAAGAACGCCTAAAACCACCTTAGCTTTTAAATAAACTAAATATTCTGCGGTTTGCTCATCAGCCCTATGCAACTTAGGGTTCTTGGTTTGTGTGACTAAAAGAGTGAGCTTTGCTAACGTAGCATCTTCAACCAACATCGCTTTGGCCTTTAAGAGTAAGCCCCCATGCCACGGCTGAAAACCATTCATAGCTAATTCCACTAGCCGAAGATACTGACATTCTAAATAATTAAACTTGCTCAACTTTTGTGGACAGCCCACGGGCCCTGATGCACAGATCTGAAGCTTCATTGCGCAGTAAGTAAAATAATCAAGCTGATCTCGATGCTCCAAACTGAGCTCTGCCTTCACTATAGCCAGCCACCGAGCCTTAAGTGTCTGATACGGCTTTAAGTCTTCTCGCTGATGTAGCATAGTATGGAAATCTCGACACACCAGAGACAAAGCATAAGCATTTTGTGGGCGTTTATCTTCCAATAGACGCTTGAATACCTGTACCCAGACATCTTTCGGTAACGTTCCAATGGCAGGTGTTTGTTCTTGCATAATTGCCTTACCCATCTAAAATTTGCTCAAGTATAACAAATATTTCATAAATATACTATACTTAAATGAGCGATATTGGTACGTGAGGTGGGGCGTGGATAGAGAGTTAGTCGAGTTATATCCGCAATCAGATGAGCTAGACAGGCTTAAGGCCAGTGTGATCAAAAAATTGTCGCCCCTACTGCTCTCGGGGGGTAATAACCTTATTCAAATCATAGATAATATTGGTGACTGCCAATCCCGTTTTGACGTGATTAGACAACTTTATTTATGCTACGTACAATTTAACACCTCATCACGCAAAGCTGTTGAACTTAAAAAAAAGGTATCCGTACCCAACACAATACGACACATCTTAAAAGAAAATTTTGGCGTTACCGATAATCTCGATGAATCCAATGCAACAACGCGTGCGCTGTTTAATTTGCTACAACAAAGCCATAATGAAAAACAGCAAGAGCAACAAAAAAATGTTTCTAAAAACCAAGTCGAGAATCCTTTAAAGCTAAGAATTCAAAAGTTTTCCACTACCAACGCTGACCTCTATAGCGCCGATGTGAAATCGACAAAGTATGATTCTGGTGTGGAAAAAATGCAAACCTCAAAAGGACCTCTGGCATTACATCTTGCACACTTACTGGTCGGCTCTTTTGCACTTGCGCAGCATAGAATCGTGGCATATGAAAGTATTGATATGTCTACACGTGGGGTTACTAGAGAAATGCATAAACAAGACCCGACACACGTATTAGTGATTGCAAACCCTAAAAATCTTGATAATGATATAGAACCAAGCCGACAAGCATACTCCTCTGCTGATCGCAACCTTGCTCTTGCTCAATATCCAATCTATCAAGTATTAGTTGATACTCCAGATCAATCTATAAAAACGAATGTGCTTTTTTTGAGCGAACAGCAGGCAGAATTCTTTATTAAAGCTGCAAAAACAAACCCTGACGCATTATTGAAAGACGGCAAGTGGGATTTGAGCAAAATACATCCAGATCCCATTGAAAGTAGCTTAGAAATACTGGAAGAATTAATTAAAGAGAGGCCGGGAGTCGCCAAACCATACCAAGAAATTGCATTACACAGCATACAACAACTTATCGAGCGCACACATCAGCATAATGACCCTGAAACCTTTACCAAAGATTTGGCCAGCACAGTTTCACAACTGCAAGAATTTTTAACCATCAATAAAATTTCTTGCAGACCTTTTCTATCCGCTCTAAAAACAGCAGAGGAAAAATGCACGGAACGATTTGAAGTTTTAGCAGAGGCGAAGGCCAAAGGACCCTCGCCGATGAGAAATATAGACAGCGACTAATCAGAATGACTCACTAGTAAACCACGATAATACGACCAATCAAACGCCGGCCCGGGATCCGTTTTTCGATCAGGTGCGATATCACTGTGCCCCACTATCCGCTCTGGCAGAATCGTCGAATAAATCTGCATTAAACTAGAGCTAGCCTTAGCCAATTGTTGATATTGTGCGGGTGTAAAAGGGATGTCATCCGTACCCTCGAGCTCAATACCAATAGAAAAATCATTACAACCTTCACGTCCATCAAATCGCGACACCCCGGCATGCCATGCACGTTTATTAAATGGCACAAATTGAATGATTTCGCCATCACGTCTGATAAAGAGATGTGCAGAGACCTTCAGATCGATCAAATCATTGAAGCTCGGATGTGCTGTGCTATTCAATTGATTGCAAAATAAATCCACCACAGACGACGTGCCAAATTCACCCGGTGGCAGGCTAATATTGTGGATCACTAAAAGGTCGATATCCATTCCAACGGGTCGATCGTTGTGATTAGGCGAAGGAATTTGCCTAGTTCCCAACAACACACCATCAACAATTTCCACCTTAATCTCGCCTCAATCGATCTGTGGTACCCATCGGTGTAGGATAACGCATGACCACATAATAAGAAGAAACCACGAAGGTCAACATCGTCGTTGCTTGAATCAAACTGGAAGCGGATTGTCCAATCAACCCAGAACTGAAAGCTAAATATCCGACCAGCAGAGAAAATTCACTGGTTTGACCCAAGCGCACGCCCACTTCCCATGCAACGTGACGAGTTTCACTCACAGAACGCAATAACACTCTATAAGCAAAGGGTTTTACCAATAATAACAACACCGCTAATATCATCGCAGGCAGATACACGAGATGCAGAAAATCTAAATTGAAACTCGCACCGACCGAGAAGAAAAACATTACCAAAAAGAAATCACGCAGGGGTTTCAAACTCTCGGCAATGTATAATGCAATTGGACTCGCCGCAATCGAAACACCCGCAATAAACGCACCGACTTCATAAGACAATCCGACAAGATTGGCTAACTCAGCCATGCCCAAACACCAAGAAATAGACAATAAAAACATGTATTCACGCACACGATCAAAGCGTGTAAATAAGTGCAGCATGATGTATTTCTCAAACAAGAATGCAAACAGAATTAAACCCGGCAATGCTAACACCACTTGGGTTAAATCTTGCCAATTCAAACCGCCCATGCTGGCACCGTGAATTAATAATAAGGCCACAATCGCAATTAAATCTTGCATCAACAACACGCTGATCATGACTTCACCAGTGTGCTGATGATGCAATATTGTCGTGGGTAATAGTTTTAAACCAATAATGGTGCTCGAAAACATCATCGCAACGCCAATCAGCGAACACTCGACCGTGTTATAACCAAAAAAGTACGCCACACCATAGCCAATCGCAGCAAATACCACCGAACTGACCACTGCCACCCAAATGGTTTTGCGAAACATGTGCAGAAGATTTTGCGGTTGCAAATGCAACCCTAATAAAAACATCAAAAACACAATGCCCACTTCGCCGACTTTTTGTACAACTTCAGGATCACCCACCCAACCTAAGCCCCAAGGGCCCAAAATTATACCGAGTAACATATAAGCAACGAGCAGTGATTGACGAGTGTAAAGCGCAACTGTAGAAAGCACTGCCGCACCGGTGAAAATAAGAAATACTGAAAATACGATCGTGTTACCTGCCAATCTCGTCACCTTATATATTTAATTGATTCAGCGGGAACCGCTCTGTCTAATATGAGGATCATTATATATAAAGCAACACTCCGGGTAAAGCGCAAATCCGCAAAAGGAGTGCTTCGCACGCTGATTTGTATAGCTCGGCGTTTCGGATTGAAAAAAGTTCTTTTATAGCTCGCAGCTTTTGTGTCACCTGTATCCATGGCAAGCTGATTTGTATAGCTCGGTGCGTCAGACGTCGCTGAAAAAGTTCTCGTATAGCTCGCAGATTTTGCGTCGCCTGTATCCATGGCAGGCAGATTTGTATAGCTCGGTGTTTCAGATGCCACTGAAAAATCTTCCCCTCTGGGGAAGATGTCCGCCCAGAAAGAATCGCCTATCGCTTGTATGGCATTAATATTCTAGTGCAGCGGTGGATATTCCACTGCACTTGAGAATTAAAGCCATTCATACGACAGGTGATTCTTTTTGGGCGGACATCTTCCCCAGAGGGGAAGATTTTTCAGTGGCATCTGATGCACCGAGCTATACAAATCTGCCTGCCATGGATACGGGTGACACAAAAACTGCGAGCTAAAAAAGAACTTCTTTAGCCTTGCTTTCAAGAATGTTCAATACGGATTTTCACTTGGAGACTCCAAGCCACTGCAATCCCCTTCTGTCCGCAGCGGTGGATATTCCACTGCACTTGAGAATTAAAGCCATTCATACGACAGGTGATTCTTTTTGGGCGGACATCTTCCCCAGAGGGGAAGATTTTTCAGTGGCATCTGATGCACCGAGCTATACAAATCTGCCTGCCATGGATACGGGTGACACAAAAACTGCGAGCTAAAAAAGAACTTCTTTAGCCTTGCTTTCAAGAATGTTCAATACGGATTTTCACTTGGAGACTCCAAGCCACTGCAATCCCCTTCTGTCCGCAGCGGTGGATATTCCACTGCACTTGAGAATTAAAGCCATTCATACGACAGGTGATTCTTTTTGGGCGGACATCTTCCCCAGAGGGGAAGATTTTTCAGTGGCATCTGATGCACCGAGCTATACAAATCTGCCTGCCATGGATGCAGGCGACTCAAAAACTGAGAGCTATAAAAGAACTTTTTCAATCTGATGCACCGAGTTATACAAATCTGCCTGCCATGGATATAGGCGACACAAAATCTGCGAGCTAAAAAAGAACTTTTTTGGTGCCTTAAAAAACCGAAAATAAATGAGATTAAATTCAAAATCTCGCAACTTGAGGTCCGATGAGTATATACTAAGTTATGGCGCTATAACGGAATTATCCTATGACAGAAGAATTGCTCTACGATCTGCTAATTATTGGCGGTGGCATCAATGGCACTGGCATCGCACTTGATGCAGCAGGACGTGATCTGAAAGTCATGTTATGTGAATCAGATGATTTAGCGAGTGGCACCTCTTCTGCAAGCACAAAATTGATTCATGGTGGCTTGCGTTATCTTGAGCATGGTAATCTCTGGTTTGTACGCGAAAGCTTGTTAGAACGCGAAATTCTGCTGAATAAAGCACCTCATATTATTCGACCACTGCGTTTTATTATGCCTTACAGCAAATCAATGCGTCCTGCTTGGTTAATTCGTATCGGATTATTCCTCTATGATCATTTAGGCGGTCGCAAGATATTACCGAAATCACAATCTGTTAATCTTCGCCAAATTCCCGCCGGACAGATTTTAAAAAGCACCTTTACCACTGGATTTAGTTATTTCGACTGCTGGGCAGATGACTCACGTCTGGTTGCGATAAATGCCATCTCAGCAGAGCAATTAGGTGCAAAAATCCTGACTCGCACTAAAGTGATCAAAGCAACTCGTGCATTTGACCACTGGCTAATTACACTCGCCGATCAACGGAACGGCTCTGTGCGACAAATAAAATCGAAAGTGCTGATCAATGCCACAGGTCCGTGGGCAGATATCGTGTTACGAGATGAGTTGCAGTTGAGCAACTCGCAACATATCACTTTAGTAAAAGGCAGTCATATTATTGTGCCTCGCATCGGCACCCATGATGAAGCGATGATATTGCAAAACACCGATCAACGCATCGTATTCCTTATACCGTATCTCGAGCAGTTTACATTGATTGGCACCACCGATGAAAGTTTCACTGGTGATCCTAGCAAAGTGGAAATATCCCCTGATGAAATACGCTATCTCTGTGATGCGGTGAATCGTTTTTTACAAATCAGCATCCAACCAAACGATATTTTGCACAGTTATGCTGGCGTCAGAGCATTAGTCAGCAGTAAAGAGAAAAATCCAGCTGCAATATCCAGAGATTATCATCTGCAAGTCGATGACGAAGACGGTAAATGCCCACTTTTATCGGTATTCGGTGGCAAATTAACCACACATCGACAGCTCGCTGAACACGCCTTATTGAAATTAAAACCCTACTTCAATCACCTACAACCTGCTTGGACTTCTCATGCCACATTGTCAGGTGGTGATATTCCAGATTCCGATATGAATAGTTTCATTGCCAGCGTATTGAGACAATATCATCAATTTGATGCTCAATTGATCAAACGATATGCACACCTCTATGGAACACGCATTCACCTGTTGTTGGAAAATATCAATACCTCTAAAGACCTTGGAAAACACTATGGATCCTCACTCTACCATCGCGAAGTGGTTTATTTAATTCAATACGAATTTGCATTAACGGCCGCGGATATTTTATGGCGCAGAACAAAATTGGGATATTTCTTTCCAAATGAAAACCTCAATGAATTAATTGTCGCAATAAAAAATTTAACGCTGAATTGAAATTAATTTACAAAAATAATTGACAAGTTGATTATTTTATTCTATTTTTTAATCTAGGCTAACGATTGTTAGTTTTTAACTTTGATTTTTTTTAATTTATAGGAGATCTACAAATGGCTAGAGGACGTAAACCGAGTGCTAAGAAAGCTGACAAACCAGCTGGATCAGTTAACTCGCAATTGTTAAAGGCTCACGCTCTTAACAAGAAGTTATCTGCTAAGTTGAAGGCTTTAGAAGTGAAGATTGAGAAGAAGTTAGCCGCTGCTAAAAAAGCTGCTGAAGCTAAAATAGCGAAAAAGGCTGCTGCTCTCAAGAAGAAAATTGCTACTGCCAAGAAGAAAGCTGAAGAACGTTTAGCTAAAAAATTAGCCGCTAAAGCGAAGAAAGATGCTAAGAAAGCTAAATCTACCAAAGCTAAAGCAGCTAAAAAGGCTAAACCAGCTAAAAAAGCTAAACCAGCTAAGAAAGCTAAACCAGCTAAAAAGGCTAAACCAGCCAAAAAAGCTAAAGCTGCCAAAGCTAAACCAGCCAAAAAGGCTGCTCCAGCTAAGAAAGCTAAAGCTGCAAAAGCGCCTAAAGTAGCGAAAGCTAAATCAGCTAAGCGTGGACGCAAAGCAAAGAAGTAAGCTAAGTTACTTCTTGTAGAAACCGCTGATCATTATCAGCGGTTTTTTTTTGGAGGTTATAATGAGACGGCCTTGGCCTTTTCTATCAAATCATCGAACTCTGCTGCTGATAACGCCCCAGGCTCTGCGTAGATGAGGGTTCTGTCTTTTAAAATCATGAGAAATGGGATTGAACGTATTTCAAACTCATTGGCCAACTCCGGCTGCTCTTCAACATTCACTGAGCCAAACAGGATATTGGCATTCCGCTCTGCAGCAGCTTCAAACACTGGCGAAAAAGCTTTGCAAGGGGCACACCATTCTGCCCAAAAATCGATTACCACTAATGGATTATTGGCAAGCAACTCATCGAAATTCTCTTTGGTAACCGAAGTCACACTCATATGTCCTCCTAACCGATAAAACAATCTAAAACACGCTTTTTGATCTCTTCGATATCGCCTACTCCACTCACTTTGTGATATTGAGGTGCCAAACTGTTACCCTTCGCAGCCATCTCCTGATAAAAAGCAATGAGGGGTAGAGTTTGCGCATAATACACCTGCAAGCGATTACGAATAGTCGATTCTAGATCATCATCTCGTTGAATAAGTGGCTCACCGGTTAAATCATCCACGCCAGATACTTTGGGTGGACTGTAATCGATATGATAAACACGACCCGACCCAGGGTGAATACGGCGACCACTTAACCGATGCACAATCTCATCTTCATCAACATCGATTTCAATGACGTGATCAATTTTGATACCGGCATCGACTATAGCTTGCGCTTGCGCGAGTGTTCGCGGAAAACCATCGAATAAAAAACCATTGGCACAATCAGGCTCTTTAATGCGCTCTTTAACGATATTAATAATGACATCGTCTGGCACCAACTCACCGGCATCCATAATGGCTTTCGCTTTCAAACCAATGGGCGTTCCCGCTTTGACCGCTGCACGCAGCATATCACCCGTTGAAATTTGCACGATACCGAAAGTGTCTTGCAGAAATTTTGCCTGCGTACCTTTACCAGCACCCGGACTTCCTAATAAGATAATTCTCATGTAATTCTCACTTGTGTAAAATCAGTCTACTTGGACATTCATTAACGGAATAAACGCTAATGTGATTAACGAAGCGCCAGCAACAACCATCACAAAAATAGTTGTCAGCGTGGTTTGTTGACGATTATTGCGATGATCAGAATATTTAACCATGCTTCCCATTAATAAGCCGAGCCCGGTAATAATACAAATCGCACGCACCATGGAGATAATTGCTCCAACAGGCCCGAGTAAATTATTAGCAACATGCCCCAAAGAATGGCCTTGAGGTTCATACCCCATCGCACCGTGTGCGAAAAATAGTATCGGCAATAAAGCAATGCCACATCTGAGAAGGTGTCTCTTCATAAAAAACCATGTGATTTAAAATGTGAATTCGATTATAGTGAGTTCCTGGTAAGAAACAAGACTTTGGGATGTTAGGACGACAACACGAGCCCACAGGGGCTGCATTGATCACATTTGAACAAGGTAGGCCCTTTAATGACTACCTGGCCGCAACACGCCAACTTATCCGCGATTATCGTATCGATCTGACATCGCCAACTGCCAATAAAATCGTTGAAGCCAATTCTCCCTTTGAGTGGCGCCCTTATGAAGCTGAACATTACGAACGCGGCGTGCTCCTCATTCATGGCTTGTACGATTCTCCCTTCATGATGCGCGATATAGGCGCACACTTTTTAAAACAGGGATATTTAGTTCGATCCATCTTAATTCCGGGTCACGGTACCGCACCCGGTGATTTACTCAATGTAACCCTCGATAATTGGCTTGATGCTGTTAAATATGGCATCGAAACTACTGCGCCCATGGTCGATAAATTTTATTTGTGTGGTTATTCTTTAGGCGCTGCCCTCGCGCTAATATGTCATCAACTTTGCGATAATCTCAATGGGATGATCTTTGTCGCCCCCGGGGTCAAATCACGACATCGCCTTGCCGAAATCACGCGTATTCATCATCTATTTACCTGGATTTCAAAAAAAGCCAAATGGTATCAAATCGCCAAAGAAGAGAATTATATTAAATACAATTCACATTCTTATAACGCTGGCCGTCTCACGGTGCTGTGCATGAAAGCGGCAAACAAGATTATCACCAATATACCCATGTTTGTTGTCGCGACAGCAGACGATGAAACCATTGACCCCAATAGCATCAAACGCTTTTTCAACAATCAGCACAACGACTCCAATCGCATGATTTACTACTGCAAAGATCCACGCTATGAAAAAGACGCCACCATAGAAGAACGCAGCAGTGTTTATCCTGAGAAAAATATCATCGATTTCTCACACGTTTGCCTTCCCATTTCGCCCAGCAATCCTTATTTGGGTGAAAACGGCGAACTCTTGGATTTCAGTCATTACGACATCAATCAACGCAACGGCAAAAGCTTACAAATAGGCGCAATCAGCACGCAAAATTTATTACAACACACCATGCAACGCCTCAGTTATAACCCAGATTTTGATTATATGATGCGACGCATAAGCATCTTCATAGAAAATCTTCCCTAAATCTAGCCTAAGATCAGCTACTCACATTTCTGCTATAATATACATAGGTATAGTAGTCGCGGAGTAGCATCATGAGAAGAAATCAAATTGCAAATGTTGAGTGGCTCGTTGCGCATGCCAAAGCTGCAAAAATAGCTATGCTAGAAATGAGAGAGCTTCTCGGCGAAGAAAAGGGCGGAAAGTTAATGGATCCTTTAATAGCCGGTATTGAAGTGTATATTGAGCAGGGGGAACAATTTCGTACTCGCGACAATCTCGATTATGACGAGGCCACAACACTTGTAGGCGAATTACGGTCATCACTTGAATATTTAAAAGTCATTATTGAAGAAAAGCTTAGCGAGATTAAAGAAGTAGACACCCGAGGTTGGATTGAATATATATCGCAAGAATCTGGGGCTTCTCCTCCTTCTCAAATTAAAAAAGAAAAATTGATCAAGGTATTAGAAGACCTTAAACGTGAAAGTCTCAGTAGTTTAAACATCACAAAACCAGCTACTGTTACAACAGCTCCTACTGAAAGACCCGCGCCACCTACTGAAAGACGTATGCCACCTCCAGTACCCCCTAAACCCGTTCATAGCCCTCGACCTGACAAAAATACTGAACCTAAAAAAACCAGATCTGACTCTGAATCTGATCAAGCACCAAACCAAACGACTAGCTGGAAGAAATCACAAAGCACACCGACATATCCAGATCAATTACGAGGTGCATATGATATTAAGGATGTGATATGCAGAATTGAAGATTGGTTAAAATTACAAAAAAAAACCATAGTCAAACAACTTATCAAAACAGGCAATAATGGCATAAAAGAAATCGCAGAATTGCCCGCACTCATAAAATACTTTAAAAGTTTATCCAAACAAATCAGCGATGCTGAAAAGGAACCCAATGAAATTGTCAGAGAAAAAACACTACAAGTCATTTTAGCAACACATAAAGACAAAATTGAAAAAACGGAACAACGGCTTTGCACTCTGTTAGAGAAAGAGTCATGGACTGCACCTAAACAGGAAGACAACACCCCTAAAATCACAAAATAATGGTTCGTTTATTCGTCTACGAGTCGCAAATCTGGCCAGATGCGCACGATCTTGATAGCGTTTTGTTCTATTTTTACGACTTCAATCGGGTAACCGGCGATGCGCAAACAGACGTTGTTTTCTGGGATCATTTCGAGATGCTCTACGATGAGGCCATTCATGGTTTTGGGGCCTTGTGTGGGCAATACCCAACCTAAACTGCGGTTTAATTCTCGTATATTGACGCCGCCGTCAACCAAATAACTGCCGTCTTTTTGCGCCCAAAGTTCTGGGATAGTTTTCGCAAAATCGGTGGTATATTCGCCAACGATTTCTTCTAAAATATCTTCCATGGTGGCTAAACCTTGAATATCACCGTATTCATCTACCACTAAACCTATACGACATTTTTGCTTGCGAAAATTAACCAATAATTTATTGAGTGGCGTGGCTTCGGGGATATAATAAATTTCGTCGACAACATTGGCTAAAGACTCTTCGTTTAATCTGCCTTGCACTAACAGATGCACCGCTTTGCGCACATGCAACATGCCGATCGCATCTTCAATGGTTTCGCGATACACAGGCAAACGCGTGTGTTGACTGTGCTCTAATTGTCTGATGACATCTTTCCAATTACCGTTTAAATCGATGCCAAGAATTTCATTTCTTGGCACCATAATATCTTCAACTGTAACTTGTCCTAAATCTAAAATGCCGAGCAACATATCTTGATAGCCGCGCGAAGATTTACCTACGGCTTCTGAAACGAGTGTGCGTAATTCATCATGTGTCAGCACATCCATCGCTTTGCCGGTGACTTTAACGCGAAAAATGGCTAAAACAGCATTGGAAATGCCATTCACTGCCATCACCATGGGATATAAAACCCACAGCAAATAGCGTAATACAAAAGAAGTCGGATACGCCACTTGTTCGGGATGCAATGCGGCTAAGGTTTTAGGAGTGACTTCAGCCAGAATTAAAATAATTAACGATAAGAAAAATCCAGCAACTGCCACACCCATATCACCAAACATCTCATGAGCGATCACGGCGCCAACTGCCGCTGCATACACATTCGCAAAAGTATTGCCGAGTAAAATCACACCGAGCAACCGATCAGGACGTGCTAATAATTGCAAAACACGATGCGCGGCTTTATCACCTGCTTGTGCACGATGGCGTAATCGATAACGATTCGCGGATAATATAGCGGTTTCTGATGCCGAGAAAAATCCCGACAACACAATTAAACCCGCCAAACTCAGCAAAGACCAAATAATCATGACAGTCCTTTGATCACAAACGATCCAAAATAAAGAGTGAACACCAAACTTAACCCAAATAAAGTGCCATAAACTGCTTTACGGCCACGCCAACCCATCAGTTTTCGACCTAAGATCAACACTGCAAAAATGATCCATGCGCAACTGGCAATCAACACTTTCGACCAAAACATGCGCCATAATTCTGCATGATAAAAATAAAAGCTGCTGCATAACAACAGCGTTAATAGAAAAAAGCCCGCAGCGACCATCTCAAATAGTAACGTTTCCATGGTTTCTAACGGTGGTAATCGACTCATCCAACCTGTCAGTGTGTTATTGCGCAAACGTCGATCCTGTAATGATAATAACATCGCTAGCAATCCAGCTAAAGCCAAAATACTAAAGGTCACGATCGCAAGGAGAATATGCCCTAACTGTCGAAAATCGTTAACCGTGGTGACGATATGCGTACTTGGCATTAAATAGGCCAGAATGATGGAAATCGCTGCGATAGGGAACAATAATATGCCAAGCTGCGCAATCGGTTTTGCTAACGCCAACACCATAAAAAACAACACAATCAACCAACTCGCTAACGATAGCATATTTCCTGGGCTTAAATTCTGCCCTTGTCCGGTATCAATCGCTTGATGCAATAACGTGCCATGACAATAAATCGCGAGCGCCGCACAACCCAAAATCAAGAATTTGATCCATCGGGTGCGCACTAAAAACTGCATTGCAGCAGCCAGGCTATATAAGAAAACCGTCAGACTATTCAATAAAACTATTGACACAAGCACCCTCAACCACAGAAAATCGATTAATTGTACCTTGAACTCATACTAAACGGAACACGCACATGTTTGATAGCTTATCCTCACGATTACATAAGACGTTTCAAAATCTCACCGGCCGTGGTCGTCTCACAGAAGACAACATCCGCGACAGTCTTACGGAAGTCCGCAAAGCCCTGCTAGAAGCGGATGTAGCCCTGAATGTGATCAACACTTTCATCGAAGATGTGCGCGTAAAATCGTTAGGCCAAGACGTTTTACAGAGCGTTAAACCGGGCGATGTGCTCATCAAAATCGTTTATGACGAGCTGGTTATGGTCATGGGTGAGAAAAATGAAACCCTGAATCTAGCCGCAACCCCGCCTGCAATCATTTTGATGGCCGGTTTACAAGGCTCCGGTAAAACCACCACCGCGGCTAAATTGGCCAATTTGTTGCAACAGCAGCACAATAAGAAAGTCTTGCTCACCAGTACCGACATTTATCGTCCCGCAGCGATCGAACAATTGGCGTTGTTAGCCGAACAGATCAATGCCAGCCATTTTCCAAGCACGACACAACAACGACCGGTAGATATCGCCACCAACGCGATCACCGCCGCACGTAAACAGGGCGTCGACGTCGTCATCGTTGATACCGCCGGACGCTTGCACATCGATGATGCCATGATGGACGAAATCAAAGCCATCCATGCTGCCATCAACCCCATTGAAACCCTCTTCGTCGTTGACAGCATGACAGGTCAAGATGCCGCCAACACAGCTAAAGCTTTTAATGATGCCCTGCCATTAACCGGCATCATCCTCACCAAAACCGACGGCGACGCCCGCGGCGGTGCAGCACTTTCAGTGCGCCAAATCACCGGCAAACCGATTAAGTTCTTCGGTACTGGCGAAAAAATCGAAGGCCTAGAAGCCTTCCACCCCGAACGTATTGCCTCCAGAATTCTCGGCATGGGCGACATCCTCACCTTAGTCGAAGAAGCGCAACGTAAAGTCGACCACAAACAAGCCGAAAAAGTAGCGAAAAAAATCAAAAAAGGCCAAGGCTTTGATCTAGAAGATTTCCGCGATCAACTGCAACAAATGCGCAAAATGGGCGGCATGTCCAGCCTATTAAGCAAACTGCCCGGCGTCGCCAACTTACCAAGCGCCGTTAAAAACAATTTCGACGATAAACTCACCGTACGCATGGAAGCCATCATCAATTCCATGACCAAAAAAGAACGCCGCTTTCCCGCGATCATCAAAGGCTCTCAAAAACGCCGCATCGCCAAAGGCTCAGGCACCGAAGTCCCAGAAATCAACCGCATGCTAAAACAATTCGCCCAAATGCAAAAAATGATGAAAAAACTCAAAGGCGGCGGCATGGCTAAAATGATGCAGAAGATGCAAGGCTTGCTGGGTTAATTTGATATTTCATTCAATCTAACGTAGGATAGATCCAATTAAAATGAACCCTTACTAAATTATATTGGAGACTATACATATGAGAACAAATAAGCGCGAACGCGATCAAGCTATTGCTAGCACATACGAGCATGAAATCGCTGCTACTAACGAAAATCTAGCCAAGCTTTATGAACAGCGTGGTGACACCAACAGCAAGTACAACAAACACCAGCTTGCACTTCTTGACTACCAACAAGCATTACCCTTCATCTCAAATGAAAATCAAGCGAAATTATATAATAAGATAGGGCACTGTCTTGATGAGTTGAGATCATTCGACGAAGCTTTGACCGCCTTAACCATCGCAACTCAGAAAAATCCCAATCTTGCAATGGCCCATTATAATCGAGGAGTTATTCTTGAGAAGCAAGGAAAACTCGATGAAACTTTGGCCGCCTACACCATCGCAACCCAAAAAGATCCTGATTTTGTACATGCCCACTTTAATCGAGCAGTTATTCTTGGGAAGCAAGGAAAACTCGACGAAGCTTTGGCCGCCTTCACTATCGCAACCCAGAAAGATCCCAATCTTGCAAAGGCCCATGATAATCGAGGAATTATTCTTGAGAAGCAAGGAAAACTCGATGAAGCTTTAGCCGCCTACACTATCGCAACCCAGAAAGATCCCAATTTTGCAGAGGCCCACTGTAGTCGAGGAGTTATTCTTGTGAAGCAAGGAAAACTCGACGAAGCTTTGGCCGCCTTCACCATCGCAACCCAGAAACATCCCAATCTTGCAATTGCCCATCATAATCGAGGAGTTATTCTTGAGAAGCAAGGAAAACTCGATGAAGCTTTGGCCGCCTACACCATCGCAACCCAGAAAGATCCCAATCTTGCATCGGCGTACGTTGGTCGAGGATGTATTCTTCTGAAACAAAGAAAATTCGATGAGGCTTATAATGCTTGCCTAAAGGTATTCCCGTTAACAAATGACAGTAAATTAATATCCCTCTGCGAAAAATTGACCAAAGAAATTCTGCAGGCAAAGTCAAATCATAATAACAATCTACCGGAGCCAAATGAAGCTCTCGCACTAGATCATGCCCCATTAATAACAGTTGGCAGTAAACAACACGATGGTCATGTTTCTGATTTAGATTTATTAATGCGTGCGATAGAGCCAGACAACGATTTTGATGTACTAGTTAAATCTGAGCCTAATGAACCACATCAGCAAAATAGCGCTACTCCAAACGCCAACTCTAACCAGTTTTTTGCAAGCTTAGCTACGGAAAAGCCAGGCGCAACTAAGCATGCAAAAACCGAAAATGATTATACCCGAGGTTTTTCTCAGCAATAACGCAAATACCGGCCAAATCTAAGACTTACAACGAAATTTATGCTATAATGCTCAAACAGTGTCGGGTTTCGGACTAGATGTTTGTAATCTCTAACATGGAGGTTATTATGCTGTACTACCTATATCGCTACAGAGCAACTGTTGCTTATCTTGTGATCATCATCTTGCTCAGCAAGACCTTCGATATCGCGGCTCGTTATGAATTTATTGACAACTTTTTTTCACCCTTTTCTGCATGCGTTGGGGCGCTTTTTGTGTTTCGTAATTTTGCTCAACGTGAATTAGGGCATTGGGTTATCATTCCCATGATAATTGCTGGAATAATATCTCATTATGTTGCCACTATGGAAAATGCAACATTGTTTGCCTTTATTGCTGGTGAACTCACAGACATGGTTTTATATACCTATTTACGCAAACGCTTACTACAACGTATGTTTTGGGCAGCAATAATAAGCTCACCAGTTGATAGCATCGTGTTTTTGTATATGATAGATAACTTAACACTTTTTACAGTCTTCATGCTAACCATCGTCAAAGTTATTGTAGTGATCGTCATGCTTCTGATTTGGGACTTTATGCGCCCCTTAAAAATCAGTCTACGCTCCTAAAGCTAGATATAATAATCGTTTCATGCTTAAATCGAAGTAACAAGCGGGAATAACCATGAAACTATTGCAAAGTATATTTTTAATTATTGGCACAGCGGTTGGCGCAGGCCCTCTAGCGCTCCCTATATCAACGGCTCCCTTAGGGTTTAAAGGTGCTTTAGTTGCACTTGCAGTGACTTGGGGCTTTATGACTTTTGCTGCGTTTAACATGATTAAAGCACGTCTTTGCTTTATTGAAGATGTCGATCTGGCCACCATGACCACATCGCTACTTGGCAAAAGCATTAATGCCGTGGTTGAGTTGTGTTACTTAGCGCTACTCTTTGCTCTGGTTTCTCTTTATATCACTGTTGGCTCAGCTTGGGTTATGCATTTATTATCAACCTATGCTGACATCACAATTACGGCCCCTGCTGCACAAATTAGTTTTACTACAGTAATTGCTGCTCTTATTTACAGCGGCATGGGAAATCTTGTGAATGTCAATCAGCTGATTACGATTTTGAAATTATTTTTCTTATCGATGATGATTGTGCTCAGCTTTCCAGAAATAAAAGCCGTTAATCTGCAACCTTATGCATTAGAACCTATTCCTGGAACTTTTAGCATGCTGCTGACCACTTTCGGATTCTCGATTGTTTTGCCTTCACTGGCAGCCTATTTAGATCGCGATAAAAGAAAACTTTATCTTGCACTGATGATAGGCAGTATCGTGATTATTTTGGCGTATGTAGCGTGGGAACTCATTTCTTTCGGCGTTATTGGCCCAGAAGAATCTGGCTTAGCCGGTTTCGCCAAAAGCCAAGACAAAGGCACGGCAGTGATTAATGCCCTCACCGCCATCGTTAAAAAACCTGCTTTTACAACATGCGGTTTTGGCGTCATGCTAACAGCGGTATTAACTTCGTTTTTAGGTGTAGGCCATTGCCTATTTCATTATCTGAAAGATGCATTACCGATTAAAAACCAACGCGCAAAATCGTTAACATCGATTATTTGCGGCTTTGCAACACCTGTCTTGATTATTAATTTATATCCAGCAGGCATCACTTCCATACTCAGTTTCGCGGGTATTTTCGTTGCTGCTATTTTGGGTATATTGCCAACTCTGATGGTGCTGTCAAAACAATATCGCGAACGCGCAGAGCCCTTATCAATACCACATAAAATTCTGACGCTACTGAGCTTAATCTTTTTCGGCGGCATTATTGTCAATGAAATCTACGGAATGCTGGTACATTAGTGACAGATTTTAGACATTAGTAGACTGCTCTGATGATGGTTCGTCAGAATTTGGCCTCGCAAAAGTTTCACGATATAAAACACTATTAACCAATAGTGCGAAGGGCAATATCCAAATATAGGCAAGAACATCCAACAAGAAAACCACTATTGAAACATGGACATAAAACAACAAAATCGGTAAGAAGGAAATGATCATCAGAACAAGATAAATAGCACCTATTTTCAGCCAATTACGTGCAATTGCCTTACGGGAAGTTTCAAGCGCATTCCAAGCGGTTAACTTTTTATCTACAATCAGCGGCAGAGAAAATAGATACATAAAACTTACAATAAAAACTGGAATGCTAGTGATGACCGCAGCCATTACAAAAAATATAATTTGATGATAATCAATAGCGACACTAGCAGAAGGATAATCAAGGATCGATTCGTGTGTGATATTCGCCATGAGATTGGAGACAAGTGTGGTATTTGGTGGCAATTCTAGCCAAGCAGATATAAGTCTCTCGCAGATCATTTTCGACGTAACAATCAATAACGTGGTCCAAAAACTCATTATGAAAAACTTTCGCAGCAAAGAGAAGTATCCTAGAATTTTCGTGTTATTACTGGGCTGCTTCGACACATATCTTATCCCAACCATCCATATAGCTGCAGCAAATGGAGCGGACAAAGTCGCTGATACCGTGTCCATAACTAGGGTAGTTGTCACATTAACACCAACTAAAGAAATTAAAATATATATTAGAACAAAGACCAAAATAATGGGTATCATACAGAGACCACATAAAAAAAACGCCCACCAAAAAGTGCCTTTAGCACCATTTGTCAATGTCCAAGCCTCCATCATAATAGACTTGATTGACCTTTCAACTTTATGGATCACTGGCCTAGCCACTTCAATTGACATATTTTTCTCCACTCTAAAGTTGTATATTTTCGATGGGCATTAAGCAAATACCTTTGCTCGATTACTTGTCGAGCATAGGCGCATTCGCTTGCACTGGAAATACGGGCCAGGTATTCAAAATCTCAGATACCTTTTTATATCCAGGGTAACTCTTATGATCTTTCAGTTTTTCAAAATTCGTTTTCAGAGTTTCAAGCTTACCTTTTAGCTCATCAGCCAATGGCAATATAATGCATTTTAAGGCGACAGGGCCCATGCTTTCTGCACCCGATATTAGTTGATACAACGGTGCAAACTGATCATAAAACTCTTTGCTGAGCCTATTCATCTCTTGCACAGGTTTTTTAATTAACGGATGCTTGGCGCTAGGATCATACTTAGCAAAAGTGGCGAAGTGCGCAAACAACTGCTTACTTTTTGCGACTAGACAAACATCAACATTATTAAGCTGCTTAGATCCCATAATCTGATCTTTTAACGCACGATAATATTCATTACCTTGTTCTGCCAATTGGCTTAAAGCTGTCATCAGCTTGTTTACCTTTTCAACTAAGGGCGCAATATTTTCATCTGCAAGATCTACAGACAGATTACCTTTTTTAGCGGATGACTCAATCGTGCGCAACGTTCTATCGATTTGCTGCGCAATAAGAAGGTAGAGTTGGATCTGTCTAGCATCAGCTTCTGTTTGATAGGCATGAATTGCATCTTGATAACTTTCGACGTGATCTTTCAATAATGCTGGGTAGCTATCTCGCTCTTTAGCCGCTTCGACAAATGGCTGTGGATCATCACGTAAAAACTGTGCATACTCACATTCTGTAAATTGTAGAGCAGCCTCACCCATTCTAATCGCAGTTTCTAACGCTCTCACACAATCACCATGCATAATGGCTCTAGGTTCTTTAGGCTGATTAGATTTCGCCGGATTCTCAACCATCCACTTTAAACGCTCTAAATCAGACTTTAGATCATTTTTCACGCTTTCGTCGCACTGACTCATTGCCTCTACAACCGCAGCAAAATAGGCTTGTTGTGCATCACCTAATTCGGGAGTATTTGTCTTTGCTAAGCGCTGAATATTACGAACCAAACGGCCAAGTTTCGGTAGAACTTCTTCTACCTTTTCAAGACTTTTCATAAACTCACGGTATTGAGTGAGATCCGTGGTATAATGGTCGACTTCTTTAAAGGGAATAAGGAAATGTTGTTGTTGCGCTTCGGAACTATCAAGCAAGTCATAAACATTGCTATACTCAGCGTTATATTCGTAGCGCTTGATTCTGTTTTCTAACGAGTGCAACACTTTGGCAATTTTGTGCGAATATTTTTTCTTAAAAATCTCAACTAAACCACTTTCAGTATCATTAGCTTGTAACTGCTGCACATGTAAACGCACAAATTTAGCTAAAGTATAGCAACGCTGATCGGCACGGAAGAAAAATCGACGTTTCGTTTCAGAATAAAACGGATGAAATAAACGCGGAACAAATCGCATGCTATCAATTTTGTTCACCGCTGCTTGGAGTGCTTCAGCATCTGAACCTTTACCTGCGACAAGATTCAGCAAATCCAAAGGCTTATCAATATATTTGCGACAAATCGAAATAATATCCAAATACGCATCTAAAGCCTGATTGTAATAAACTGTCTCAATACTTTTATCATCTGGAAAGAGCTTCTGCCGTTTTTGTTCTGTGTCTTTCAATGCCTTCAAATCTGCTTCAAAATCGTCAAGGAATGTACTTTTCTTCATCGCTAGCCTCATGGTGTTATTTAATAAATCTGTGACGCCAACATAGCAAATATTCCTTAACAAAATATTAACAAATTCTTGTATTTTGGCCAAACTCCTCCTAAACTTCAGAGATCAACACTTGGTAGGAAACCACTGATGAAAGGGATAATTCGATTAATAGGCCTCTGTAGCTTGGCGTTAGCAAGCAATCTCCCTCTTGCCGCAGACGCTCGCAACCTCTATTCCATCATTGTTGCAGACACCCGTGACTATTATGTTGGCAACTCAGTCACGCAAGACTTTGAGCATATGCGTCAAAAAATGCAGGATGTTGCCCACTATACGGATCTAACACTCAAAGAGATTACGCTTACCAATTATGACGCCTCTCCCACCACCGTATTAAAAAAACTAAAAGAAGTGCAAATCAATCACGACGATGTCGTCGTTTTTTATTATGCAGGTCACGGTTATCGAACAGAATCAAAGGGCAGCAGCCCATGGCCTAATCTGGCATTTTCCGTGTCATCAAGAGGCCTTGAATATGAAACCATTATGTCGGAATTATCCAACAAGCATCCACAGTTCTTACTAACCCTAGTGGATATTTGCAATAATGTGATCCCTGAAAATTTTGCACCACCCGTCATCACCAGCACCCTGCCAAGAGCTGCCGAAGATAAAAATCTAATCAAGAACTATCGTTTACTATTTAGCAATACCACCGGAACAATTTTCATTGCCGCGGCTAGCGTAGGCGAATTTTCATATGGTTTCGAAGATGGCGGCCTATACACCAACGCTTTTCTAAAAAGCATGAATACTGAAGTCAAGAAAAAAAGCGGGCCAGCCAACTGGCAAAATATTTTAAAAAATGCTTATAACATTGCCTCTGACCCAAAAAGCGAAGACATCGAACATCCTTATTCTGAAGTCAACATCAATGAACTTGCGGGCTAATCAAGGTCACTAAAATTATTGAAAATGAGCGGATAGACAATAAATAACCGCCAATAAAAAGCAATTCGTGAGACAAAAGGAAGTATATAACAAAATATACGGTTGTATAACAAGATTACTCTATACGGCCGTATACAATAGTATACTTTGTTATAACTCGTTATAATCATATCTTGCGTGAAGATCGTGATCACGAAACTAACCACACAAGACATGAAGTATAATATTGCGCTAATTTTAACTTTATCAGTCAGGAAAAATTATGTACATAATTCGTAAAACGCAATCTACCTATAGGTTAACTGCATTGCCTTTTAGTAATTGGCTAATGGGTGTAATTATAATTGTAGCTATGGTGTTCTTGTTTCGGCTAATAAGTGGTGACACGACTCTCACCTGCAAACGCAGCAGCAATGGGCAAGGTGAATGTGTCATTGACACGAGAGGCCATCAGAAAACATTTCCCGTGAATGAGCTTGTGGGGGCAAAAGTCGACGGCACTAAAGCATTCAGTGTCTCCATATTAACCAAAGTTGAAACAATACCGCTTGGAAGCTCAAGCACCTCTAATTATTCAGGTGTGGCGGCAGAAGTAGATAAAATTAATAGCTTTATGATAAACCGAGATTTAGAATCTGTTCAAGTTGACAATTCTGATCAGTCATTAGCCTGGTTGCTGACAATAGGAATTTTTACATTGGTTGCTCTAGGATCGATAGTTTTTAGCAGAATAATTGTTTTAGAACTTGATAAAAACAGAGACAGCTTAATAATGCACTGGAAAGGAATTATCACTAAGCAGCAACTTAATTGTAAATTAAGCTCCATCAAGCAAGTTACGTATTTGCCGGCTCTCACAGGTAGGGGTGGCACAAGCGGTTATTTCATTATGCTTACAACGAAACAGGGTGAAGAAATGCCCCTCACAGGCATAACCAGCAGTTGGTTGAGGGCACGTTCCGTTGCAAATAGCTTAAAGGATTTTCTTGGCATTAATGAGTGATTTGTGGGATCCGTTTGATTCCGGCAATTTTCCAATTTGCGCTATACTTAAAATAAGACATTCGGTTAGGTAGTTGATAACACAAGAGAGGTATATGTGCATGCGTAACATTAATAATCACACGACAATTTTGCGGTGCATCCCCGAATAATACTTAGGACGACAACAAGCCACTTTCTAAGGGAATAGCATGCAGAAGCCGTTCTCAAGTCTCACGGAGAACGGCTTCGCTATGCGCAAAGTGTACTTGGAATTTCCATAAACCTGATTACTCTCATAAATTTCCTATTCATTTACATTGGTGATTGGGTTATGGTATAACTCTCTCAAATTGCAATTGCTCACGGCGGATGAGTATGAATCACCTGTATCACTAAAAAGTACCAATTAAAAATCATCGAAATTAGAGTGGGTTTAAAGCTAATTGATACTAAACTTCGAGGTATAGATGAGCAACAACAAACAAAGTAGCGAACTTTTAATCTATCAAACGGAAGATGGCCTAACTCAAGTTCAACTAAAAGCCCTTGATGGCACCGTATGGCTAACTCAGGCGGAAATTGCCAAGCTATTACAAACCTCATCTCAGAATATCACCCTACATGTTAAATCAATATATGAGGATGGTGAGTTAACTCCAGAAGTAACTTGTAAGGATTACTTACAAGTTCGACAGGAGGGCGAAAGACAGGTGCAACGCACATTGACGCACTACAATTTGGAATAGTGACAATGTTTTTAGATTTTGCTGAAGATCAGGCGAAACGTCGCCAATCAATAACTATGAAGTAATGGGAAGAGCGATTAGATGCTTTTTTAAAATTTAATGACAGAGAAGTCTTGACACATGCCGGTAGTATATCTCATGAAAAGGCGGAACAACTAGCGCATGAGAGGTTTGATTTATTTGATGAGCGGCGCCGTATTGCGGAAACGCTGACAGCAGAAGATGAATATTTTCAAGAATTAGAAATACTAGCTAATGATATTCCTAGTGTCAGTAGCACAGCCTCCATACCCATTATAAAGGATTGCGAAGACATACAGTTGTCAATTCCTGAGCAGAAAGCCTTTGCAGAAGCATTATTGAACCCCGACCAACCGAATGCACAATTACTCAAATCAGCAAAGCGCCACAAAAAAATTATTT
>Ga0207137_1005_pt1 | contig 76532 bp, 70 predicted proteins | sample Alteio_BWMinHeat_9_FD_153572 | JGI IMG/M metagenome (GOLD analysis project Ga0207137, IMG submission 153572) | Enriched cells from forest soil in Barre Woods Harvard Forest LTER site, Petersham, Massachusetts, United States -... | ecosystem: Environmental > Terrestrial > Soil > Temperate forest >...
ATGTAAGCTATTTCTCCCAATGACAATAGTCATCTGCTTATTGTACTTAATCAAACTAAGACGATAAAATGCTGATCTAGCTATGGATTGACTAGCGGTTACAGGAAGGATTCTACCAACCACTCCTCGTTTTGTGTTTGCATGGATGCAAATTTAATATGGATATGTAAAAGGACAGCCCTCAAACTGTCCTTTTTTTTATTCCTCACTCTAAGAAATCATGTTTATTTTGTTATACTGGCATCATCAATATTAATCAGGAGATACATCAATGGAATGTAAGTGCAGCCAATGCGGGATGGGCGTAAAAGGTTTAACGTGCAGTAAATGTGAAGCAGAATTAATAAAAGACATCATCACCACAGACAATGGTAATAAGGTACAAGTGGCAAAATGTCCTAATGATTGCGGCATGATTAAATCACCGGTTTGCTGCGGACAGGATATGGTTTGCACAAATTAGGTAAAAGACGATGCAGCCTTTAATAAGAATTATCGCAGGCACAACAGGTCTGATTGGTAAGGCCTTGGTCAATCACTGGTTATCGCATGGCGTCGTTGTCATTGTAATCGTCCATGCGTATAAACGAATTGCGTATCGGATACCTAAAATATCTGATTTTTTAAAATAGTTGGATTTAATTTTACATTTTCAAATAACCAGATAAGCGCATCTTTCGTTGTCGGATTCTTGTTTTGAATAGGATGTGTTTTAGTTAATTCACAGGTGACTGCGAAGATTTCTTCAACGGCGGATAGTAATGTTACCGGCAAACCAGATGCTTTTAATTGTTTCGTTGCCTCTGCAACTTCATGACGTTGTCTGCAAGCATGAGTAACATGATTTCTAAGTAACATATCTAGAAATTCAGCTAAAGATGTTTTATCAAGATCAGATAATATTTCGTATAGTAATTCTTTTACCCCGTAATATTGAGCAGCAACCGTACATTGCACAGTGAGCGCTGATAATCCTTTCATAAACACAGAACGCAATAATTTTAACGATGCTGCATCACCTGCTTTTGCATCAGGTAGCACACGTATTGTCGCGCCAATGTTTTTCATCAAGGTCACTATTTTTTCTGTCTCATTACCTGCAAAAATTAATGGTGTGCTTGCTTTGTGTAAATCAATACTACCCATAATCACAACATCAACAAACATTATTTTTTTAGAGACAGAAAGCAATGCTGCGTCACGTTTATCATCTGGAGATGCAGATGAAAAATCTGCAAATATTGAACCATTTTTTAAAAATGGAATAACTTCTTTAGTGACATCTAATAAAACAGAACCTGGAGTACATGAAATAACGATATCAGAGCAATTTATCCACTCACTAATTTCTGTATGCAAAAAAATGTTTCTTTCTGTTGAGAAAGATAATATTTTCTTATTCGGTCTAGGCGTATAAAGCTGTAAAGAATATCCTGCATCAAAAAGTGCTTGTGCGTACACATATCCAACTTCACCACAACCGATAACTGTAATATTCATTTTACTTCGCATATAAGTATTCAATTTTAATTAGGTAGACCTGAATTATATCAGGTTTCATTACTCGGCAATATCATAACTCACACGGATATTACTTCTTTCCATTTTGATTTTACGGATAGTTATGTTTTTTATATCGAGTAAATTCGCAACATGAGTTCCACCACAAGGCACTGCAAAAGTGTCACCGAAGTAAACCAATCTGACGGATTGACTGTCAATTATATAATCAGGAACAAAACGACATATGGATTTTAGCTGCTGCTTATCAACAAAGATAACTTTAGTTACAAGCGCTGTTTGAATTAACTGGTTGCACATATTTGCAATATCGAGTTTCAAATTTTCCTTATCTAGGTTGTCAAGACTGCCGGCATATTCTACGTATGGCCCGGATGGGAAGTGATGTCCCTTGCCAGGAATCCAATTTAGTCCCAGCTTCTGAATAGCCATATCTACAACATGTCCGGCTGAATGCAGCCTGTTATTTAATTCGCGACGTTCTTTATTCACAATGCATTTTACACTTTCGTTTTTAGATAATTGACCATGAGTAAATTTACCAATGTGATTGACAACTGAATCAATCATTCTTACTTCAGCAACAGAAAATTCAGATGTAGGAGATTTAATGACGCCCACATCATAAGGTTGACCTCCACCTTGTGGATAAAATACAGTTTGATTTAATACAATAATGTCTTTGTCATCACGCTTAATCATTTCAGTTATTGATGCTTCACAGTACAATATGCTGAAATCATTTAAATATAGTAGATTTGTAATCATCTTAATTGTCTCGCAATAAAGAACATTGTGTTATGTATTGATTTAGCAAATCAATTGAAACGCCTATGCCACCGCAAACAATAACTAATATAGACTTAACTTCTGAAAGATGATGAATGTCATTACTATTATAAATAGCTGACAGTGCTGCTCCGCAAGCTGGTTCAACCAATACTCTATGATCATCAACAAATTTTCTGCAAGCTGAAATGGCTGAATGATCACTCACAACAAGAGGAGTAATCGCCCGTTTTTTAGACCATTCAAAAAGTTGACTCGCAACCTGTTTAGCGCCTAATGATGTTGCAACAGTGTTAATACGTTCTAATGTAATTAACTCACCTGCTTTAATACTTTCTGCAAATGATGCTGCACCTTCTGTCTCTACAGAAAATACAGAAATATCAGACCATCCATGACGTTCCAGGCCCTCGAGTACACCACATAACAAGCCTCCACCACCAACAGCTGCAATCACCGCATCCGGCTTTTCGCATTGTTGAACAACCTCATCTATCATCGTAGAATGGCCAGCCCAGATAGATGGATGATCAAAAGGTGGAACGTATCCGCCATTTGTGTTATCGACAAATTCCATGGCAGCTTGATGCGCCTCATCCCACACAGCGCCGTGAATTTTTATATCTGCGCCTTCAAGCGTTAAATGATGTAGGAAAATGGGATTAGTCGTTTCAGGCACAAATACTGTAACAGGGACACCTAATTTTTTACCCGCATATGCAACTGCGTATCCCGCATTACCACCTGATGAAGAAACAAGCTGACTGTGACCTTTAGTGATCAGTTCTTGGCATAACTGCCCAATTCCACGAATTTTAAATGAACCTGTAGGTTGAAAACAATCCATTTTAAGCAAAATGTTTTTCCCTGAAATGTTGCTTAGTTGTTTGGATTCAAAGAGCGGGGTTCTGATATGTAACGATTCCACAACGTCTTGCCTATATTATTTGACTAGCATATATTAATATAGCCTGCTAATATATAGCAAGCTATATATATGAGCGCGATGAATTGATGAACACCTCAACATTACTTAAAAAATCAAATCGCCTTTTAATAAAAAAGGCCAATGAATTATTAAAGCCACATGGGATTACACATGCCTATACTTATTTTCTCATGGAACTTTACAAAAAAGATGGTTTGACGCTATCTGAAATGCATAAACATATTGGTATTGAGCAACCAACAGCGGTTAGAACATTGGATAGAATGGTGAGAGATGGGCTTGTTATCCGCGAGCAAAGCCTATCAGATAGGCGTGCTTCATTTATCAGGCTGACAAATAAAGGCAAACAATACAAGAAGATCATTCTGGACTGCGCTAAAAAATTAAATAATCTTGCACTGCAAAATTTTTCTGAACGGGATCACATGATGTTGAATCGATTGATTGAGAAAATGAATGGAAATTTAACCATGTAACACATAAGTCAGACTAAATTTTTAAAAAACATGCTTAAATTTTCATTAAGTAATAGGTAACATCTCAATACCTCATTGTTCACCTAATTTCAGAATGGATGAATGCTTGGTGAATAATCAATAGATATTTTTATGTATTCCGGTTCTGTCTGAACAGTTTAAGAAGTCTCGAGGAGGTTGATTTGTATGTAAGATATTGATAAATATCGTTTTATTTTATAGAAAACAGAATTTTTCGCATGCCATAATCCTTTTTTCACTTAAAACCAACTAGAATTAATCTCCTTACCCTTTGTTCATGAGCAAAAATCTGCACGATCTGCACGATCTGCACGATCTGCACGATTCATCACCGCTTTAATTTCCACAATGATAATTTACCGCTACCGACTTGTTCAATAAGGCCTGATTTTTTCAAAGTTGATAGATCAGCTTTAACAGTCCGCAAACTGCCAGGTACATCTAACTGGGCATATATATCATTTACGTTTAATTCTTTTTCCTTGGCTAAAATTTCTAAAATTTTATTCTGTCTTTCGCTTAATGCACCCTTCTCTGAAAATCTTCTCTTTTGCAAGGTACTACCCATTGGCTCCTTAAATCGAAAAACAACTGCAAATCCGCCGGAGTATTCTTCAAATTCCGGCTCCGGCGTATCATTCTCTCGACAATAACCTATCATACGAGTCGTTCCAGTTCCCCATCCTTCCACCCATCCTTGATCATAAAATATAGCCGCTATTTTTTTGTTTCGAGGATACGATTGATGCCTTTGCCTTAAAGCAGCGATATCCAATTGTGGTGGTAATGTTCCATTATTCCATAATTCTAATCTATCATCGAAAATCGCTAAGGAAATTGAAGTAGAGTGATTAGTATAATCACGGTGCGCAATAGAATTAACTAATGCTTCTCTCAATGCCAGTTGGGGAACAGCCGGTTGATCAACTCGTTCGATTTTGCCAGGCTCAAAAAAACTGGCTATCGGTAAGTGACGTTGGGCAAATTCCAACGCAGCAGATATAATCCGGAATGCGTTACCATATAATCGTTGATTATCAATAAAATCGCCTGATTTATCAGTTCCTCTGAATCTAGCTAATCGAATCATGCATTGAGAATAGTCTGGCTTTACATCTTTTGCATAAAGTACAACCGCAGCATTAATAAGTTTTTCATCTCTAACTAATTCTAAATTACGTAAAATATGATCGATATCATAATTAAGAACCTCAATACTTATTCTGCCTTTATCAACACCATTTTTTACAGTATGTCGAATATCTTCATGATCAAGTGAATCAATCGAATATCCATGCGCAATTTGAGTATCCCATGCATGATTTAACTGGCCACGCCGAACAAGTAATTGCTCATAAAGATGTTGTGACATTAATCCTGTAGATGATTCAACCCGATCATAAGGACGTCCATCATAAACATAGGGAGCATGGGAACCAAAAATCACATCCAGCACAATAACAAATTTTCCCGTCTCTGTCGGAACATAATGAACATCAACATGCGCAGGTGGCTCAATTTTTTTAATTTCACGCGCAATTTCCTGACGTGTATTATCAGTAACATCTTGGCCAATGATTTCACCGCTATTTTTAACTCCGATTAATACAACACCACCCTTTCTATTTAAAAACGCACAAGCTGTTTCAAAAGCCGGTTTTAGTTGAGCCGTAGATGTTTTGTACTCCAGCTTCGGTGATTCGCCTTGTTTTGCTAACACTATAACTTGACCAATATCCATTAAGTATTACCTTAAATATTTTCATAGATTAAATAAAACAGGATGCATATTTTAAAGCAAAATACGCCTGCCATCCCTCTATTTTTCACATATAATGCGGCTATTTAGCTATTTAAAGTAAAAGTTTTTGTATTTGTTTTTCTTCTACTACAAAATGACTAGGACGTTGATTGGTCAAGAAAAAAACATAATTCGGACTTTAGGCATGAATTCTACTCAGTGGACGCGATATCATATTTAAATGCTCGTTTGTTTATGGCCTATCATTCACTGCTTGAGATTGTATTCAATCAAGCATTGTCATACCAGGTTACTGGCTTCTTCTAAAAAAGAATAAGGTCAAATATACCACAAAAAATCAATTATTGAAAAAATATTACTTTTTATAATCATAAAATGATCGAAAAGTTTAGGATCTAGCTGAAGTGATTTCATTGTCCAGCGATCAATATTGAAGCAACCCATCATTTTATGGATAATGCGGCAAGCATAATATTAAATTCAACACGATGGAATATATGAGGATTATGTCAAGTACTGGAATGCTCATTTCGCAAGAACAATTAATGAGACATGGGCCAAAATATAAGGAAATGTTTTTATGTTTATTCTCTGTTTCAATGTTCCCGAATCACATCTTGAAATAGTAAAAAATGCAGTGTTTGAAGCAGGTGCTGGTAAAATCAATAACTACAGTCATTGCTCATGGCAAATACTTGGAGAGGGACAGTTTATGCCTCTGACCGGCAGCAATGCTTTCATTGGAAAAATAAATAAAATAGAAAAAATTCCAGAATACAAAGTAGAAACTATTTGTGATGATGAACACATCAAGGATGTTGTTGCTGCATTAAAACTTGCTCATCCTTATGAAGTACCCTCATATCAAGTTTGGAAACGAGAAAATTATTAAATCATATTCATTTTCAAGGTTATCTGACATTTTCTGATAGTGCTGTTATTGATCTTGATGCGATAGTGGATAAGTTGAGTTTGAAATGAACGGTCGTAAATCTCGACGGTTTACGCCTAGAACCCCATGCAAAAAAATGAGTAGCTAAATTCGATGAATAAACATTATTGGGTATACATCTTAAAATGTGAAAATAACAGTTACTACACTGGATACACAACTAATTTGATTAAACGATATCAAGCTCACTTAACGGGTAAATCATGCAAATATACGCGCAGCTTTAAACCGATCCATATTGCTCAACACTGGAAACTGCTGTGTGAAAAAGGAACGGCAATGAAAATTGAGCATGCTATAAAAAAGTTATCTCGTATTCAAAAAGAAAAACTGATCGAATCACCTTCATTGCTATTCGAATTTTGTGATCCCGATAAAAATAAGCTCTTGCTCTAATGCTCGCTTGCGCTTTTGTTCATAATTTTTTGCAGCATGTTCATGTGGTTTCAATAACTATTGAAACCGCATGAACAAACCAGCCTTAACATATGTGTGTGATTGAGTGACTAATACTACTTACTACAGCAATCGAGCCGGATGCTCTACACCCAGTCAAAGGTATAATGATCATCAGCATGATTAAAAATAATATCTTTTTCATAATTAACACTCCTTCTTTTTAGTACATTCACTATTATTATAGTCGCTTGATGAATAATTAAATTAATACAAATTATCAAACTCATAAATTAACATGACAAAGTATATGTTAATATTATCAAATGGTTGACTTTAATTGGCGTTAATTGTTATTACACAATAAAGCAATAAATTTATAAGAAACAAATAGTTAGCCTTATCTGTTTGTTTTCATTTTTTCGAAAAATATTGATTTCAGAGGCGTTACAAAAAAATGACATGTTTTAGAGATTATTTCACTAAAATTTACTGATCTTTAATTATTTTTTTATTTTTGGCTGATTTATATCTTTCTTTTAGCTCAACATCATTATATCTATCCGTAATCGCACTCGAACTGTGCCCCGCATCGTCACGTACATGCGCGATAGGACGACCACGCTTGTTGATATCATCCGATATACCAGTGTGTCTTAGCCAATGTACTGTGGCAGATTCCATCGCATCTGCTTCCGAAAAAAGATTATTCTCTCTTAGTTTATTAATTGTCTTATCAAAACAGTATTGAATTAATCGACGAATATGTCGTGAATCAGTCATTTCTCCTTTGCCTATTTCTTTAGACAAAAGATAATTTTTTTCATTAGGCGAGGGTAGGGGGTTAAGGTTTAATTTTTCACGGTATCGTTTTAAAGCTGAAAGCATGTCATCGCTTACTGCTATCTCGCGTAATTTATTGCCTTTCCCAACAATTTTAAACCACCATGAATCATCTGCTTTCCGATAAAAATGCTTCATCATTGGTGTCCAGCGATCATTAGAGACTAATTCAGAAATGCGAAGATATAACAAATATAACGCAGATAAAATAAACAGTGTTCGTTCATGTTTTTCGGGATTTTTATCTGCTAATTCTCTCACTACTTCAAGACATGTTTGCCATTGCTTTTCTGATAAACGCATAACGGTAGCTTGCTGCGGGCGTTTTTGTAGATATTTGCTTTTTTGTTTGATGAGCGCTACTGGATTAGCTGTTATTTTTTCGTCTATCAACAAGTAATTGTAAAAACTACCTAGCACGGTAAATATTTCACGAATCGATTTTTGTGATAGTTGATAATTATTTTTATCTGGTTGTTCGCCATTTTTAAAATCACGCTTACTGATTGTTGCAACAAATGGTCGCCATTTAGGGTTAGGTGTTCTTACACCACCACGCATGATATATCGGACAACACGCTTTGTTCCAATCCAAGATTTAGGCGGATTGAGGCAAAATTCAATATACTCTTGAATATTTTGTCGTTTGATATCCAATATAGATTTTTTTGCGATGAGCCACGCCCATTGAAGCAGTCGCTCAATTTCACGCCGATATGCTTCAAATGTAGATTTATTTCCCGTGTATTGATTTAAAAAATCAATTGCTATATTTAGATCATTTTTAGCAAATTCAGTAGAAACAGCTAATAATAAAGTTTTATTTAATTCTACTAAAGAATCAATAATAGGTTTTGGTTGAGGATAGTGTGCCATGCTATATTTTCCAAAATAGATCGCTTTCCCAATTTGGTAAAAATCCCATCAAATTAAATGGAACATAATTAGAATATTTATTAAATAACTGATGTAAACGTTCTCTCCATTCTGAATTTGGTGAAATAGATTCATTCAATTTATGAATGATAAATGCCTGCATGTGAAACGAATTAGGAGGAGACGAAAAATTTCCAAAAGCATCTAAATGTTTTGGTGCGTATAAAAACCATCTATTCCATATGCGAGAGTGATGAGCACAAAGATTACGTGTATATCGTAAAGGTTCTAATGTAGATTCAATTACTCTAGGATGATAACCAAAAATATTGGATATTAATTTTTTATCTTGTAATGTTGCCAAATTTCGAAATAGACTTGTAATCTTACCGAATGATAAACATTCCATTAGCATCCAAGATGGCGGATATGTTGGGTCATCATATCTTTCAAAATAATGCGTAATAAATTCTTCTTTCTTATCACGACAAATTTCATCAACTTCATTTTTAAAATATTTATGGGGGCTAATTCCCTTTTTATTTTTTGATGATAACCATCTTTCGCAAAATGGTTTTTTTGAAATATACCACAAATTACCATATTTAATTGACATCTTATCTGAAAGAGCTGTTCGTAGTGCAATTTCAATACGTTCTAGTGCATCTGAAATATGTAATCTTAGCTCTCTGTCAAAGACATAAATTTGCCAAATACGATCGAAAGTAATATCCGGCTTAAAATGATGATCATGATCGCCATAAATTTGAAAAGGCCTAAAATAAGCAGAAAGACGATAATATGATACAGTAGATAAATATCGAAATGCGCTGTCTCGATCAGAAATAACTAAACCACGATCAGATAATATTTCAATTTGTTCATCTGCAGATAACGCTTTTTTGGTAAATTTTCTTTTTGACATGTCCATAAACAAATAACCCGTCTTGGTGCGCATTGTTAAGAGGCGTGACGGGTTTGGATACACCTATTATAACCCAATCAATACCTATCGCAACAATTTTCGCTATAAATTCCTAATAGAAGTCATGTAGTTATAGTATCATTAACTTTCGCTTACGGCCGTAAGCGAAAATAAAACCAATCCATTCAATAAGTTACGGTTTTTTAAATAGCTTCTGGAAATATTATATTACTGGATTTAAGCATATATCAAAAACATTTTGCAGCGGCCGCTGCAAAATGTTTTTTGGCAATATATTAAATATAATAGCATATAATTCAATGCATTGCAAATACCCAATAGTAAACACTATTGGGCTTTTAAGGAGTATAACAGACGCGGATTCAACCAATAACTGCAACTGCCTTTTTAATCCAGATTACCGCTTAATCTGCAGTTATATATTCTAACCACTTGCTAGCTATTTGAATTTCCATATAGATGGTAACTTCCATGCTGATTTCACCTTCTTATAATCTTGCATGGTGAATATCGCAATCAGTGGATTTTTTTTAGGATCTAACCAGTTGAGACTTGTTTTGAGATTTGATTCTTCCATCGCAATACAGCCTGCCGTACCTGAAGTTGGACTTTTCCAAATATGCATGAAAATGCATGAACCTGCTCCTGGTGTTTCTGGAGCGGTATTGTACTGAACCACAACACCGAATTTATATTGAGGAACTTGTCGCATTTGTTCACCCGAATCCCAATCTTTTTTGGGGACGCTTGCGCTATCAATTAACTGATTATAATAAGTTGATTTAACATCATCGACGCAAACGCTGGTGTCAGTAAGAGGGAAGTAGCTAATTTTATTATTGCTTTTCTCATTAAATCCAAAAGTTGGTCCTATTCCATATATACCCATTGGGGTTAGCCCATCTCCTTCACGTTTTATTACTGATTGATCTTGTTTATTTTTAAAATGAGCATCCCAACCCATACCATTCTTACCGATGACAACTGCAATAGGTTTTCCCACCGCCTTCCATGCGTCTTGAGTTGAATTGCGTTCAAAGCGCTGCATTTGACCGTTTATGGAATTCCAGTTTGGAGTTGACACTATGATCAATTGTTTATTATTTGATAATAATTGTTGTGGCGTAGATGCAGCAAAGCTGCAAGAATGAATAAAGAATATTAACAGAGCTATTGATTTTTTCATGCATGCCTCTTATACGAAACGGTAATTAATTTCCAGTAACGAAAACGACTCATTATTTTACCTGACAATTAAATTCATTATTAAATTACCTACACACCGACTTCACCGCAGACGTTACAATATGCGGCCAACGATAATGGCAATTCGTTAAATCTTCTGGATCAATGGTCACTACATAAACACGATATTCATTTTCATATTGCGCCAATAATCCCTGAACACATTTACCTTTTGTCACTTCATACCAACACGATTTCCCTTCAAAATTCTTTTCCATAAATTTATCCATTACAATTTGTACCGGTTTAGGTAAATACATATTCCATCGCTGATCTTTTTCATTTTTAATACTGGAAAGTCTTGCCCAACCGCCTAAAGGCATTTCGCTATATTCGTTTTCTCGTCGTCCCCACGTCACTAATTTAATTTCACCATTTTTAAGTTTTACCGGCAGCATGGCATGCGCTTGTGAAAAATAAATCGTATGCGTTTTATGTTGATCATGAAAAATAGCTGCTTCTGGCATAATCACCTCATCAAATTGTTTGACGATGACCATTAGGCTTCCATGCAGGTGCAATCACATTCGGCATCCTGGAGCGATGTAACATCGTTGCCGGAGAAATAGTAGATTCACCAAATTTATTATTAATTTCATCGACTGCTCTGTATAAACCATTTCTTTTCTCATCTCTTTGCATCAAGAAATCCATTTGCAAGCCTTCACTATTAGGATCAAGTGCTGTTACTTGAATATGCGTCACCGGTTCACCTTGCCAATGTTGATGAATGAGAAAAGAAGTAAGCTGAAAAATTTCTTTGCTATCATTCGTCGGTTGTATGGTCTTTCCTCTTGAACCATACCAGCCCACATCACGATTTAATAATCCTGCAAAAAAATGCTGTGCATGAAAATGATGACGACGTAATCGTGCACCTAGTTTTTCACACATGTGCATCAAAAAGGTTTCTACTATCCCTTCATTTGTCGTATTAGGCGGCATGACTTTTCCATGCCCCATGGATTTAGGATTTGGAACAATGGTATGTACAGGATCGGGATCAGCACCTTGACACATATACCAAATACGCTTGCCTAAATTACCAAAACGTTTGGCCAAAATACTAATGGGAATATTTTCCACATCACCGCATTTTGTTGCGCCATGTTTTTTTAAAAATCCACCTATACCCGATTTAATACCGCTTAATTCTGTTACATTCACATGCCGCAATGTTTCTTTTGCTTCCCACGGTGGAATAACCACTAAACCATCGGGCTTTACTAATTTAGCTGCGTATTTTGCAGTCGTCTTATCGCCACTCACACCGACTGAACACAGTAATCCAGAAGCATTCCATACTAATTCTTTTGCCATCTGACCCATTCGTAGAGGCGTGCCATGCAATAATTGACAATGCGTTACATCAAGAAATGCTTCATCCACTGAAAAAATTTCAATATCCGGTGTTAATGCGGTTAGCGCATTCATAATTGCACGAGATACTTCGATATATCGTTCTGGTCTTGCTGGTACTTGAATAAGATGTTTACATAAACGTTTGGCTTCTTTAAGACGCATACCGGTTTTAATGCCGTACGAACGTGCTTCATAAGAAGAAGTAATGATACACGTTCCTTGCTGACCATTTGTGACAGCCAGCGCTCTTCCCTGCCATTCTGGATGATCTAATTGTTCAATGGATGCAAAAAAAGCATTCATGTCTATCAATAAAATAGCGCGTGACCAGAACATAGTTCACCTCATACTTGCACTCGCATTAATCCCATATAAATACCTTGTATTTGAATTCTTTCTGGCGCATAAGCTCGAGGTTTAAGTTCAGTATTCGCAGGAATCAGTGTGATCATGTTCTGCCATTTATAAGAAATGCGTTTTAGCGTCACATAGGATTGATCAATTAAAGCAACTACAATCTCACCTTCATTCGCATTTTCTTTTTGTTTGCAGATGATAATATCACCATCTAAAATGCCTTCATCTATCATGGAATTTCCACTCACTTCTAAAGCAAAACGATCTGAACCCTGAAAGAAATCATTCACATCAATAAACTGATTATCGACGATGGCTTCAATCGGTGAACCTGCTGAAATACGACCCAAAAGTGGTAACTGTTTGCTAGAAAGTGAAATGGAAAGATAACGTCCATTTTTATTGAGTATCACCTTGCCTTCTTTTTCTAAGGCTCTCAAATTACGCGTAATCAAACTTTTGGAGCGTGGACTAATTTCCATGGCGGCTGTCATATCAGCAAACGATGGTGAGGTACCCGATTGATGGATATGGTCTGACAAAAATTGATATAACTTTTCGCGGAAACTGAGATGCATTTTTATTCACCTAATATTCACCTGTTTATTTAGAATAGGTGAATATTAGGTGAACGATCAATAGATATTTATATATTGAGTTAAATAAAAACATAAAAATTTTATTTGTAAATAATTTACTCTTTCCAGCCTATTACTTCTCAATATACCTAGACAGAGCTGTTTGTATTTTCGTCAGTATAACGATTTCAATAGCAAGTAAAAGATGAGAGCTACCCATTGATATTAATAGTTAGAAGTTTTTGCTGGGTGGTTGAGATTTGGGTTAGTCGTTACATTGATGGTTGATCTAACATCTTTAACGCCAGCAATCGATTTTGCAGCTATAGATGCTTCATCGGCTTGAGATTGCGCTGTTACAGTGCCACTGACTGTTACTATGCCATTCTGCGAGCTTACGGTTAATGTTGTTCCTATCAAAGCTGGATCTTTAGCGTATTTAGCATAAACGGCAGATACAATATCATCATCCTTGGGATTCGTTGGACTAGTCGTTGTTGTGGTAAACGTGGTTGATAGAGATGTTTTATCGGTGTTATTTGTGTTATTGATAGGCGTAGTTGTTACGGTTGAACTGACACTGGTACTGGTTTCTGCAAAAACAATTGAACAGAATGATAATAAAAACACTGCTAATATTGCTTGGGTGAGATTAGTCATGGATGCTGACTTCCTTGTGTGTTTTTATTACTTATATATTTTATATTAAAATTAAATTTATGGCAAAACCAACCTAAACTCGATCAAGCAATTCTCCACATTGAACGTCAACCTAATATTGTAATCATCCATACGTATAAATGAATTGTGTATCGGATACCTAAAATATTTAATTTTCTAAAATAGTTGGATTTAATTTTACATTTTCAAATAACCAGATAAGCGCATCTTTCGTTGTTGGATTCTTGTTTTGTATAGGAGTTTTAAGGAATAAGATTATGTGGCAATTTCGCACGTAGTGCTGCAAAATAAAATTAATAAATAGTTTCGCAATCATTCCTATTACCAATATTGCGAGAATAATAAAACGTAATAGGTTGTCTGTATATTGTGATATTACAGGTCAGTCAGTTCCAAAGTGGGTAGCGATTGGACATGGCCTCACAGCAATTGTAGGATTTATAATTTTAATTATTTTTACTTTTTTAAAATGGAATTTATTCAAAAAAAAAGGAGATTTTAATGAAAAAAACATCTTTATTTTTAGCAATTCTTTCATTAACTTTAGTAAGTTATTCTGGATATGCCCAATCACCAGATAATTCCAGCCCATCATCGACACAACAACCCGCTTCAATGCAACCAATAGATGTTACGAAAACAGTTACCAAAAATTCAATTAACGACACAAAAATGGCCATGAGAAAACTTTGGGAAGATCATATTGTTTGGACAAGAAATTATATTATTAGTGCACTAGCTAGCCTACAGGATATTGATGCAGTGACGAATAGATTACTAAAAAACCAAGATGATATAGGGAATGCAATTAAGCCATATTATGGTAATGATGCGGGTAATAAACTTACTAAATTATTGCGAGAACATATTTTAATTGCAGCTAAAGTAGTTAAGGCAGCTAAAGCAAATAATCAGGCTGCTTTAGATAAAGCCCAAAAAGAATGGGCTCAAAATGCTGATCAAATCGCAACTTTTTTAAGTAATGCAAATACAAACTGGAATAAGAAAGATCTTTTGGATGCATTGCAAATGCATTTAGATTTAACAACTAAAGAAACCTCATCTCGTCTTCACAAGAACTGGGATGATGATATTAAAGCATATGATGATAATCACGATCATATGTTAATGTTCTCTGATACGTTAGTAGATGGAATTTCTAAACAATATCCTGATAAATTTAGTAGTTAAATGGAAATAATCATTTAGCTATGTTGGAGCGAACTATAATTTTCTTCTTATAAAAGGATAAACTATGTTTGTATCATTTTCTTTATCCTTTTTAATCTTTATTTTTGTTATAGCAGCAGCGGTTGTTTGGTTTGCAGGTATACAACTTTCCAATACCACAGACATTATCGATTCACGTTTTGGTTTTGGCGAAGCACTAGGAGGGTTGATTTTTCTTTCTATCGCTACAAATCTCCCAGAAATAGCAATCGTCATAACGGCTTCTCTGATACATAATATTGGCATTGCCATTGGTAATATTCTTGGTGGAATTGCTATCCAGACAGTTGTACTCGTCATATTGGATGGGTTCGGTTTACGCAAGAAAGCAGCATTAACTTATGAAGCGGCCTCCCTACAATTGGTGCTTGAAGGTGTACTTGTCATCAGCATTCTTGTCATTTCTATTATGGGAACGCAACTTACTCAATCTATTATCTTCGCTCGCTTGGCTCCTGGTGATCTCTTGATCGTTATCACATGGCTTACTGGTCTTATGTTAATTAATAGAGCGCGCACAGATCTTCCATGGTGTAAACGAGGCCTTGTTCCTGATGCTCGGCAATCAAAACATAATCAAAGTAAAGTAAAGAGAGGAGAGTGGAGCACAACGCATGTCTTATTAATCTTTATTTTTTCTGCATTTATTACCCTGACGGCTGGTGTTGTTCTAACAGTGAGCGGTAGCATGATTGCTATTCATATGGGTTGGACTGGTATTCTTTTCGGTTCAACTATATTGGCAGCAGCGACTGCACTCCCAGAAATTTCCACAGGTTTGGCCGCTGTTAAACTGGGTAAGTATACACTTGCAATCAGTGATATTTTTGGAGGGAATGCTTTTTTACCCGTTCTCTTTTTACCTGCTACTCTTCTTTCAGGTAACTCAGTACTACCGAAAGCTCAAAACACGGATATTTATCTTGCAAGCTTAGGCGCACTTCTGACAGCTGTTTATATTTATGGATTAATTTTTCGTTCCAAACGCCAGTTTTTCTGTTTAGGGATTGATTCCATCGTTGTGCTTATAATGTATATTATTGGCATCGTTGGCTTGTTCACTATTGCATGAAAACAACTGTCATGTGGCAACCTCTCTCTTTTTATTTCATCATTAATGAAAATACTGCTAATACCACCATAGTTAAATCTTCGATCAAGGTAATGCTCGAAAGAGGAACCTTAAGCAGCGTGCCCAAACAGGCGCACTGGAATTTTTGTTTTTTGAGTAAACTGTTTATTACACCAATACTAGAAAATCCCATAATGATTATGGTTGTAACCTGTGTTGCTGTTGGTGCCCATTGTGTTAAATACAAAACGCCTAAACCTAATTCTAAAAATGGGTAGATATAGCCATATGTGTACGAGCGGCGTGCTAATAAATCGTAGGTAGCATACCCATCTGCAAAACCAGCAAGGTCTAAAAATTTAAAAGCAGAAAACACTAAGAAAAAACCGGCCATGAACTGATTCATCCAGCCTTGCCAATTAATTTCTTGACCATTGAAATTATTGATAGTGGCAACTCCAAAAATATAAGCTGCGATTAAGAATATTGGATAGTAAGCACGTAATCCGGCTTCTGAACTGCTTGCTGAAGAAAGCGAACTTTCGGTGTTTGGATGTAAAGTATATTTACCTGCCGTCGATATTTTGCTATTAAGATCACTTAGTAATGGAGGTCTATCAGCATCAATTTGTAAGATAGGTGGATTAAGTGTTACTGCTTTAATAGTGTAATAAGGAGATAAGGCTGATTTAATTTTTTCAACACACGCTTCACAATGCATGCCTTCAATATGATATTGAAATCGCATTAGTAACTCCTCTTCAATTTTATAGCATGCTCACTCAAAATGGTTTTTTTAATAACTTCCCTACCACATTTTTCCAGCCAGCATAAAGACGTTTGCTTTCGAGAAGACTCATTTGTGGTTTAAATATTTTATCAACTTTTTTCAATCGAGAAATAACATCAAGTGTATCGAATACGCCTACCTGTAATCCAGCAAGATAAGCAACACCTAGCGCGCTAGATTCTATGCAAGCAGGCCGAGTAATATTCACATTGGTAATATCTGCTAAAAACTGTAATAACCAGTTGTTTGCTGTCATGCCACCATCAACATTTAGCATGAAAAGATCTCCTGGATAATCAATCAGGATTGCTTCAAGTAAGTCACGCGTTTGATACGCGACACTTTCCAGCGCTGCACGGGCAAAATATGCCGGACCGCTGTTGTACGTCAATCCAAATAAACCTGCATGGAGGTCTGGCCGCCAGTAGGGTGCGCCTAGTCCAGTAAAAGCAGGTACCAAATACACGTCGCCATTATCAGGAATTTGTTTCGCAAGTATTTCTGTTTCTGTTGATGTTTTAATAATTTTGAGTGTATCTCGTAGCCATTTAATACTCATACCAGCCGAAAAGAAACTTCCTTCCAGACCGTATGCAATTTGATCTTTAAGTCTATAGGTAATAGTGGAAAGCAAACCTTTACTGGACTGAATCATGGTATTACCCGTGTTCATCAGTAAAAAACCTCCCGTTCCGAAGGTAACTTTTGTTGTGCCTTGTTCAAAGCAAGCTTGTCCAATAGCTGCTGCCTGTTGATCACCGGCCATGCCGGCAATACGAATTTTTTTGCCAAATATTGTTGGTTCAGTTTCACCAAAGTCAGCGGCGTTGTCCGATACCTCAGGCAATAGTTGTTTCGGGATATTAAATGCAGCAAGGATATCAACATCCCATTGTTGTTCTTTAATATTAAATAACATAGTGCGTGATGCATTTGTAACATCGGTGATATGCACTTTTCCGCCTGTTAATTTCCATACAAGATAGCTGTCAACTGTACCGAATAATAACTCGCCTTTCAGAGCTTTAGCGAACACACCAGGAACATGATTAAATAGCCAGATAATTTTGGTCAGGGAAAAATACGGGTCGAGTAATAAACCCGTCTTTTGTGAAAGCTCACTTGCAATTTTTGTTTGCGCTATCGTTTTGCAAAGTTCCGCTGTACGACGGTCTTGCCACACAATTGCGGGATACACCGGCTGGCCAGTCGTTCTATCCCAAAGAATGGTCGTCTCTCGTTGATTGGAGATACCAATACCAGCAATCGCTTCCGGAGCAATATTGGTTTTTTTTAATACTTCGCGACAGCAATGGATAGTATTCTCCACCATTTCAAGTGGATTTTGCTCTACCCATCCAGGATGTGGGTAGGATTGTGTAAGCGGTATCTCGTGCAGGCTAATCAGATTACCGTCCTGATCGAAAATAATGGCGCGGCTATTTGTTGTCCCTTGATCAATGGCGAGTAGGTAATGAGTAGTCATAAAATAAAATTTGGAGTATCCAGAAATGAAAAAATGAAAGCCATGCAAGTAAAAAAATTTAGCAGTTTATGGCAATTTAGCTCTATCAATTAGATGAAGAATAAGTGAAAAAACAAATAAAATGAGGAAGATAAAAAATACTACTCTCGCTATTTCAACAGCTGCAATTGCGATACCGGAAAATCCTAATATGCCTGCAATAAGAGCAATGATCAGGAACGTTACTACCCAACTTAACATAGTCTTACTCCTTTTTGTTATCTATGATTCAGGTAAATAAACTATATTTTACGTGACATACCTACAATGACCAATATTATGCCTGCTCCTACCATAATCGCACTTGCAAGTGGTGAAATAAATACGACATTTTCTTTTTCAGCAGTAACTTTAACGTTACCTATTTGAGCTACATTTTCATTTGTGTTGTATGAAAAGTATTTATATGAATAACCAATTATTCCAAAAATAATAAGTACTGTTCCAATAATGCTAACAATAGTTTTCATTGAGAATATACTCCATCCATAGATATATTTAGTATATCAAAACTGCAATCATTGGCAATATTTTTGCCGCAAACAAAAATAAAGAATCTTCGCTTAGTCCCTTACAACTGTTCGATCAGTGTCAAAGGACAATGGGCTATCATTTTGTCTTTTTATCCTTTATAAAAAATTATTTTTTTATTGGTTTTTTAGGGACTTTAGCTCCCTTTTTACGAGCTTTTGATAATCCGATGGCTATTGCTTGTTCACGACTTTTAACTTTTTTAAGTTTTGGACCGCTATGAGCAGTTCCACGTTTAAAACGATGTACTTCTTTTTTTACTTCTTTTTGTGCACTTTCCCCATATTTTCTTACCATGCTTATCTCCTTCGCAATAAATAAGTTATTAAGGCAGCTCATTAATACTAGGATAAATGAAACAACTTAATAATAAAACTTTTGTAAGGTCGATACATTTTTTTAATGCCATAGGCTCTATGATTTCTGGACGAAATATCCATCACCTTATATGATGATTTTGTTACATAAAATTTCCAAACAAAAGGATGGCAATATGCGCTATTTAATCAACCTCGTCACAAAATTACTTACCTTATTATTTATGAGTTATAACATTGCCATGGCTGGCAACACGAGCTCAGTGCCCATATTGGTTTATCATGTGTTGAATCCTACCATTCCAAGTAGTATGACTATCACGCCAGAACGATTTGAGTCACAGATAAAATGGTTAAAAGACAATGGTTATACCGTCATTCCATTGAAACAATTGGTTAGCTATTTACAGGGAAAAAATGTCACGTTGCCAAAAAATCCCATTGTCATTACCGCTGATGATGGCTGGGAATCCGATTACACGTATATGTATCCCATCGCACGAAAATATAATATTCCGATTACTTTATTCATTTATCCGGGAGCGATTTCGGAAGGCAAGCATGCATTAACATGGAATCAATTAAAAGAATTAATGAAAACTGGCTTATTTGATATTCAAGATCATACTTATACTCACCCCAATTTCAAACAAGCAAAGAAACATATGTCACAAGACAGTTATGAAAAATTTGTTCAAAGAGAATTGTTTGATTCGAAAAAAGTTTTAGAAAATAAACTAGGAATAAAAATTGATTTCCTGGCTTGGCCTTTTGGTATTTATGATAGCTATCTGGAGCATCAAGCTGCTAAAGCCGGATATACCATGGCGTTTACCATTGATTTTCGTCATGCTGCTCCAATCTATAGACCAACGGCTCAACCACGTTACATGATTGTAGATTCAGAAAATGCAGCCATGTTTTCAGGCATTGTCAAAGGAAAAGCACAAGGATCTATTGATAAAAGAGCGTTGAAATCAACGACTATTTAAATTTTGTGTACAAGACAGCATGTACACCACCATTTAAATCGATTAGGCCATAAATGGTGGTGATATGCATATTCACATTTATTATTTTCCATATAATGCAATAGCACGCTTCCTAATTTCAGCCTTTGTCAAATCCTCGATGTGAGTTGCAATATACCAACTATGCCCAAAAGGATCTTTCACCGCGCCACTACGATCTCCATAAAACATATCTTCAACTGGCATAATCAATTTTGCACCTGCGGCAACAGCACGTTTAACGGTTAAATCAACATTTTTTACATATAAATGTATACTAACCGGTGAGCCGCCAAAATGTTCCGGAGAAAATGCTTTCATTTCTGGACAACCATCACCTAACATGACGTACGAATCACCGATTTTTAATTCAGCATGACCAATTTTTCCATCATCGTGTTTCATACAAACCGTTGCCTTAGCACCAAATGCTTTTTTATAAAACTCGATCGCACGTATACCGCCGTTTACAATTAAATACGGTGTAACAGCATGGTATCCTTTTGGTATGGCTAACACTTTCTTTTTACGTTTGACTGCCACTTTTTTAACTGTCTTTTTCAAGCTCTTTTTTGAAGTCATTTTTCTAGCAGATACTATTTTTTTCTTTGCTTTAGAAACTGATTTTCTTGCCACGTTACGATTCCTTATTTTTTCAATGAGGCAGCATGTTATATCATTACCCATAATTTGAAAACTAAAACTCTTATAAATTAATTATCTTATCTGCCCATAATTCCTCAATAAATTCATGCCAACTCAAGCAAGTAATGTTGTGAATAACTTGTCGTATGGGATCATTCGAAATTAAATAATATTTCTTAAAAACGTTTTCCTCTGCTAATGCCATCAATCCTTTTAAATCACTCTGAATAACACGTTTCGTTGCTTTCACTTCAATTGCACAGGTATCGCCTACCAAATAATCCACTTCAAATTGCTGTTGACTTCGCCAAAATGAAAGCGGTTCTCTGATACGGCGATAACTTAAATAACTTCGAAGCTCAAGACCAATCCAATGTTCAAATGCACGACCATATAAATTGGATGCACGGTCCAAACTACGAATATCATTCAAATAATGCATCACTCCCAAATCAAATAAATAAAATTTACTCGTATTCATTGCTCGTCTATGTTTGCTCTTTGTCCATGCAGGCAGAGAAAAACCTAATAATGTATCTTCAAGAATTTGATAATACTCACGTATGGTTGGTATCGATACGCCAATATCATTTGCTATCTTGCTGTAATTTAATATTTGCGAACTGGTTTGTGCTGCAAGTTGCAGAAAGCGATTAAAAGATGGCAGATTTCTCACAAATCCTTCTGCCTGAATTTCTTCATACAAATAAGTATTCACATAGCTTTGCAATTCTTCAACCGGTTCATCACTGGTTACAACCAACGGCATGCCGCCATATTGTAAGTAGTGATCCAAATTAAACGCAGGAAATTCAGGATAGCAAAGTGGAAATAAATCCGCACGACGCACTCTTCCTGCCAGTAAATTAGCATGACCACGTTTTAATTTTCTTGCACTACTTCCCGTTAACAAAAATCGCCAGCCATATTCTTCAATTAATCGATGTACTTCATCAAGCAGTAATGGGATTTTCTGAATTTCATCAATGACAATACAAGTGTCCGTTTTATCCTGCATTGCTGCACGCACAATAGACTCCAACTGATACGGTTCCGCGGTCAATCGCAATGCAAAATCTGTTTTTAATAAATTAATAATGACTGCATTATCCGATAATTGCTGTCTAATTAAAAAGCTCTTGCCTGTCGCTCTAGGGCCAAATAGGAAATATGACTTATTTTTCAACAAGTCATAAAGATTTAATATTCTTTTGAAAGTAGTCATCTGATTATATTAAACAATAATTCAATAAATCTAAAGCACTACTTTAGATTTATATGAAAAATCTAAAGTAGTGCTTTAGATTTATTGCAAACATTGACCGTGATACTATGCTTTTTACCATCATCTAACAACGGTACAACATTCCCATCCAGCAAAACCCCATCTAGCAATATGCTGGATGAAGAAGTTACCCCATTAACCATTATTTCATATACCGTATTTTTGTAACGGTAATCGAGAGTAAAACGATCCCAAGCCTCTACCCATCTCGGCGTAAGTCGTAATTGTTTTCCTTCTTCTAATTGCACGCCCAAAAAATCTTCAATGATGAAACGATATAACCAACCCGCTGATCCCGTATACCAACTCCAACCACCATGCCCTACATGCGGCGCAACACTGTATACATCACCCGCAAGAACATACGGTTCAATTTCATAACGCTCTACTGCTTCAGCGTTACTACCATGATGAATAGGATTTAATATGGTTAAAAGCGTATGAGCCAATTCCATTTCATTTAATTTAGCAAACGCCATGGCTGCCCAAACAGCCGCATGCGTATATTGACCACCATTTTCTCGAATACCCGGCACATAACCTTCGATATAACCGGGATTTGGGGTAGCATGATCAAACGGTGGCGTGAGCAATTTAATCAAGCCATCCGTTTCACTGACTAAATGATGATAGAGCGACTGCATCGCTTCTTTTGCACGTGAAGCATCTGCCGCACCCGATAATACCGACCAACTCTGAACAATCGAATCAATCTGACATTGCGTATTACTGGCTGAGCCAAGCGGTGTTCCATCATCAAAATAAGCACGTCTATACCAAGCACCGTCCCAACCATGAGCTTCTATGTGTTGCTGCAAGGTCTGGCTGACTGTTTGATATTCTGCTGCAATATCATTATCACCACGCTTTAAAACGTGAGGAATAAAACGTATCAACACACTATAAAGAAAGAAAGCTAACCAAACACTTTCACCTTTACCCTCTTTACCCACCAAATTCATGGCATCATTCCAATCACCCGAACCGATTAACGGTAAACCATGTTGACCGAATTGAAGACCATGCTTGATTGCACGTATTGCATGTTGATAAAGAGTATCTGTAACTGTACCTGTCATCGCTAATTCGTAATACGATTCTTCACCCGATTGAAGAGGCCGCCCCTTTAAAAAAGGAATGTTCTCATTCAAAATAGATTCATCTCCAGTTGCATCAATATAATGACAAATAGCAAACGGTAACCACAAATAATCGTCTGAACAACGCGTGCGTACACCACGATTAAACGGTGGATGCCACCAATGTTGTACATCACCTTCTTCAAACTGATGTTCAGCACATAGTAATATGTGAGCTCGTAACAAATCGGGTGCAACCTGAGCTAGCGACATGACATCTTGTAATTGATCTCTAAAACCAAACGCACCGGATGATTGATAATAACCCGTGCGTCCCCATAATCTGCTCGATAATACTTGATATAATAACCAACCGTTCGCCAATAAATTAATAGCAGGATCCGGTGTATTGATGTGTATAACGCTCAACATACGTTGCCAATATTGTTGTGTTTGGTTTAACGCTGTTTTTGCTGATATGAGACTGGAATAACGCTGTAATAATGCATTTGCATCTTGCTTAGTTTGTCCTGCACCTAAAATAAAAACCACTTCACGCGTCTCACCTTGCTCTAAATCAAACGTCAATTGTATGGCGCCACAGGGATCAAGACCAGCACCGACACGTCCTGATAAACATTTTCGTTTTAATGCAGCCGGTTCCGCAAGCGTTCCATTGCGTCCAATGAATTCTGTTCTATCACCGGATACCGTACGTAATGTTAAATTTAAATAAGCGGTAGTCGCATCAAAAAAAACCGTGCGCTCACCAAAATCGGTATTGTAATAATTATTAGCAAGTATTGCCCCGCTTTTGGTTAATTCAGTATTGATATACATTGCATTACTGGATCGCAAATCCCCTAAAACAAATGCAACAAATCCCGTTACGGAAAGTTGTCTACGACGTTTGGAATCATTTCGAATTTTTATCATGACGAATTTAACCGGTGCATCTTGTGCTATCGTCATGCACATTTCTGTATGAATACCATATTCATCATGTTCAAAAATACTGTAGCCAAATCCATGTCGCGTTTGATAATCACCACGTCCACGACAAGGCAATGCAGTCGGCGACCAAAACACACCCGTTGCTTCATCACGCAAATAAAAGGCTTCGCCTCCACTATCTTTTACAGGATCATTGTCCCAAGGAGTCAAACGAAATTCATGCGCATTTTCGACCCAGGTATAACCTTGACCGCATTCAGAAACGAGTGTACCGAAATAAGGATTAGCCAATATATTTACCCAAGGCATAGGCGTACTCACGCCATCTGCCATGTGAATAATATATTCATCACCTGCACGGTTATAACCACCTAGTCCATTAAAATATTGCAAATCATCGGGTATAGGCAAGGTATATAGAATTTGTTTATGCAAGGATTGATTCACACTAAGCAATGGCATAACAGGTGGTGCAATACGACGTCGACTTAATTGTTCTTTAAACGTTCCACGCTTATCAGACAAAATGACTCTCGCAACCGATTGCAATAAAACAAGATCTTCTGGTGTCACTTGCTCAATGTTCCTAACCACTATCGTACCAGTATGATCAGATGCCATATTGCTAGTCATTAAATTTTTAATTTGATCTTGCAAGGATTGTCTATAACTCGTGAGTTCTTCATTTAAGATGAACACATCAACAAACAATCCTTTAAGACGCCAATACGTTTGCGCTTTAATCAAATGCCTGATTAACTCTATATTTTCCACATCTTCAATATGCAATAGAATAATGGGTAAATCGCCAGAAATAGCATAACGCCACAAAGACGATTGCCCAAGACGATTATTTTTTAAAATAGATGCATCTGCTCGACGAGCATTAGAAGGATAAATAATCGCACTCGCCAATCGACCATATAATTGTGCATCTGCTTCTGAAATAGAAAGATGGTTTAATAACACCTGACCGTGTGTCCAGGCTAATCCAGAAATTCGATTAGCCAAGTTTCTATCCTGATATTTTTTAATTAATTTCATGCAATTTGAACGTGTGTCAGAAACGCCCGTTAAAAGATCCAGAATAACCATGTCATCGGGTTCTAATGTCATACGACAACGAATAGCAATGATAGGATCAAGCACTGCACCGTGAGTATTCGATAAATCACCTTGCGTTAACATAGCAAGCGGTGCAAGCAGTGTTCGCCCTCTACCAACAAAAAACTTACGATCCGTTTCAAACGATATATTCACTTCTTCATCGCTATACACATTCAACAAATGACATAACCAAGGTGAAGACTGTGTTGCATCTTGTTGTCTTCTATTTGCAAGAATCGCTTTATCCTCTGGTAAGATTTCTGTTTCAATAAATAAATTATTAAAGGCAGGTTGTGCAAGATCAGATGCTAGCGATGACAAAACAATTTCAGCATAACTGGTAAACTCAATGACACGCGAAATTTTTGCGCGATTATGAATGCGTAATCGACGTAATTCTATATCATCTTCCGGTGACACAACGATTTCGGTATGTAAATCCAATTTATGATCACTACGACTAAATTCAACGTGTGATTCTGAAAAAACAGCTTTAAAATTTTCAACGGTTTGAGGTGTGGGCTGATAACTGGTAGACCAATATTCTCCTGTTCTCACATCTTTCAGATAACAAAACAATCCCCAATTATCGCAAGTCGTATCTTCACGCCATCTTGTTAAAACCATATCATTCCATCTACTATAACCACCACCTGCTTGGGTTAACACACTGTGATAATGGCCATTAGATAAGAGTTGGACTTGCGGAGTGCGCTTATTCGGCGTCATGAAAACGCGCATGGAGGCTTCGGGTTTATGCAAGGAATCACTCACCGTCGACATTGCTGGAATACGTAAATAAGACGCTGTTTTTCGTGGAATACGTTCTTGTAACAATAATAATGCTGACTGAAATTGTTGATCTGCAACAAAACGCTTTTGCATAGGTTGATGATGTAATAAATACGAAAACGCTAATAAACTCATGCCTTGATGATGAGTCATGAAAGAATGTACCAACTCTCTTTTTTTACCACGCGGCAAACGGGATACTGTAAAATCAATGGCTTCATAAAAACCATATTTTCCAACAGCACGTTCTTTCGTTAATCGTTGTAAATTTTGACAAGCCGCTTCCGGTGCAACCATTAATGCCATAACACTTGCATACGGTGCAACCACCATGTCTTCTTCCAAACCCCGTTTCAAACCCAAACCGGGCACACCAAACGCTCGGTATAAATAATTATAATTGGTATCAAAAGCATAATAACCAGACTCAGACACTCCCCAAGGCAATCCTCGTGATTTACCATAAGCGATTTGACGCTGAACGACTGAGTGATAGGTTTGATCTAATAAACTGTCTGCATAATTTGGCATAACGAGTAGCGGCATTAAATATTCAAACATGGAACCGCTCCATGAAATCAAAGTGGGTTCGTGACCGCTTGATACTAATAATCTACCTAATGCAAACCAGCTTTCTTGTAAAACCTGTCCTTGCGCAATCGCTACATAATTTCCCAATCGCGCTTCTGAAGATAATAAATCATAACGACTAGTATCACAGCGTTTTGCATCCACATTAAAACCGATGGTCATCAAGTGACTCGCTGTATCGTAAAGAAAACTATAGTCCATTTGAGCTAGAACATACGCTTGATCAGCTAATGTATTTATTAATGTTAAATGTGTTTTTACCTCATCTGATCCAAACAAACGAATCTCATCACGTAATGCATAACATTGTGATAAACATTTTTGTTCCCATTCTGAACGCGACGTTATTTTTTCAAATGCTTGGCACAGATCCTCACTGGCTTTTAATGCAGATTGTGTATCAGTCAATGCTGTTTTGACCGCCTGTAACAATGAATGAAAATGGGTAAATGAAGCTTGATTTTGTTTAACGGGCTGAGACTCCATGACTAACAACGTGTCTTCTAATCCTTTAAACAATCGATGATTGAATAATGGTTCACGAGCAAGCTCTAACAAACCTTGTCTCAACGTTAACAAATGACCAGCCAAATTTCCGCTATCCACCGTTGAAACATAACGCGGTAAAAGAGGAGTTAATTTTTCTGTATCATACCAATTATAAAAATGCCCACGATAGCGTTCTAACTGCATCATAGTCTGTAAAGTATGAGACGTACGCTCTAATAATTGTTGCCTATTAATATAACCAAAATCGTATGCAGATAAATTAGCAAGCAATGCCAAACCCATGTTAGTCGGTGAGGTTCGACGCGCTAATACTTCTACGGGTGATTGCTGATAATTATCCGGCGGCAACCAATGATTATCGGCCGTCATAAATACGTCAAAAAAATCCCAGGTTTTACGCGCCATTTTATGAAGAAATTGTAATTGTAATGCATTAAGCTTGGTTTCTTTTCGACGAAACGGACGACTCAACCAATACATCATCATGGGTGATACTAGCCATAATAAAAGTAACGGTGTTACAAAGAATAATAATTCCATGCGCTCATGAATAATCAATAAAATGCAAACTAAAATCGCAGTGACAGGGCCAATACACATGGTGATTAGCCATGTTTTTTTTGTATCCTGTAAATGTTGATCAATTTGATCGTAAGGCATCCATTCCAGTAAGTGATGCTTTGAAATAAGAACTCGCCAAATTGTCCGTAAAATAGCGCTCGCACTATACCAAACTTCATACGGTAAACACGATAAATATAAAATAAATTGTAAAACAGAACGATATAAAGCAGAAAAAATATTCGCGATATGTTGACGTATTAATACATCACCAGGTTTTCTTGAAAATCCTAACAACGTGTGTACGAAAGCAGGAAATGCAATAATAACGAGAATCATTCCAAACCATAACGAACTATCCGATAATAACGTGAAACTCAATCCAAATAATATAAACTGTGAAATAGGAACTAAACTACGACGTAAATTATCTGCAATTTTAAATTTAGATAAAAAAGATAATGGATTCTTAACACGATGCTCATCTTTGTTTAATATGCTAGGCAATAACCAACCTGCAATTTGCCAATCGCCCCGTATCCATCGAATGCGACGTTTTACATCCACTAAATAACTGCCCGGTGATTGTTCGTATAATGGCAAATCACTCAAAAAACCAGAACGCAAATAACATCCTTCAAGCAAATCATGACTAAGAATATGATTATCAGGAAAACGTTGTCCTAATACTTGTTGAAATAAATCGACATCGTAAATCCCTTTACCAATAAACGATCCTTCATGAAATACATCTTGATACACATTGGACACCATACGCGTGTAAGGATCCATACCAAATTCATTGCCAGATAATTTCATGTAACGCGTTAATCCCGTAAGCGGCATAGCTTCTGCTACTCGCGGTTGCAAAATACCATACCCTTTAACGACGCGTTGCAAAACAGCATCTAAGCGTGGCCAATTTAATGGATGAGCCATGGTGGCAATATATTGTCTTGCTGATTCACGCGGCAATTGTGTATCACTATCTAAAGTAATCACGTATTTAATACTGGCAAGTATGTCAGCACGTCCTATTATGCGTATAAAATTCGTTTGATTATTGGAACGCAACAATGCATTTAAATCGGTTAATTTACCGCGCTTTCTTTCTTTACCCATCCAGCTATTTTCTGACTCATTCCATTGTCTAGGTCTATGACAAAGAAAAAATATATCGCTTTCTTTTGTAGCATAACGCGCATTTAAATCGGAAATGCGTTGCTCTGCTAATTGAAGTAAAGCTGTATCTTCTTTCATATATTGATTAGGCGCATCTGTAAAATCCGTCAATAACATAAAATGCAAATACGGATCACGATTACCCAGAAAGCGAACTTCCAATGCATCAATCAACGATTCAATACATTGTGAGCTACTTAACATAGCAGGCACTACCACTAAACTGCGTAAGGAAGGCGGAATACCCTTACTAAAATCCATGCGTGGCAATGTTTGTGGTTTAACCAAACACGTTGATATCAAATTAACAAATGCCATACCCAGTTGGCTAAGCGCAATCAAAAGCGCTATACCCATTAACCAAAACCATGAACGATTCAATATTACTGCATTTGTTTTAGTTAATAATACCCATAACAAACTACCTGTTATTAATAAAATAGATGCTACATAAATCGGTAACGCTTTTTCACTAACAAAACAACATAACCGTTGCCAAATGGAATGATAAAGACCTAACACTTTTTCTAGATCTTTAAAACCATCATCAATAAGATAATAACCCACATGATTAACCGGTAACGAATTCAATTGCGATTTTGCTAATTGAATTGCAGACGATGCCACGTATTCTTCAGATTGTTTACTGATACGCGATAATTTTTCCACCACATGTCGATAACGATCACGTGTCCCAAAATCCATATTGGAATACGTATCAGCGGGATCTTGTCGCAATATTTTTTCAACAACACTCATGGCTTCAACAAAGTCACGCCAATTCACTTCACTTAAACGTCGCAAACTTTCAATACTATTACTGATAGCTAATTGATTTGCTGCCTGTGATTTATTTTCATCTTGAACTTTTTGCTCAATCGTCCAACCTTCTTCCGCAATGTGTTGCTCTATCCAGCTAAGCGGTAATGATAAGGCGGCACCTTGTAATCGCTTTGCTAATTCTGCAACGAAAGCATTACTCATGATGGGATCAGAACGCGCCATGTCTGCGATAACAACTACCAAACTTTTGGGTTCTCTTAAAGCAACTTCAACCATACGATCTGCCCAGAAAGCCGCAAGCATTCTGTCTTTTCTATCCGCCATCACGCGCCGACTGGTATGACTAATATTTTCAATCAATGCAACACTTAACGTAATTGGAATAGCCCACAACTCGCCTAACGTTAAGGGTGTAATACTTTGATAAGCCATAATGAAACGACTTAAATTGTCTATATCCCAATGTCCATCACCGTGTTGAATCATTTCACGTGTAATATCGTAAACCCGTGGATATCCCGATATCCTACCGATTAATTGTGGCAACATTCTGCCGTAGCCTTTGGGTAATAGTCGTCGAATGGCGCAAATTTCTTCTTGAATCAAATAAAAATTATCGAGCAACCATTCTCCTGCTGGTGAAAAAGTTTCAGTAGCGTTTTTAGTCAATTCATCACATGCCATTGAAATGATGGTTTCACTTTGCGCTAACCGATTTAATAACATGTCTGGCACATTGGCTGCTACCAGGGTATGCGACATGGCAAGCCCTATGCCATAGCGCTCCATTTGTTCGGCAGTGAATAATTCAGCGGGTAGTGGAGGATTATCTGAATCGGTAGGCATATCTTTATGATTTAAGTGCAACCATTGCTGAATACTATTTACAACAGATTTACTATCCATTTAATGACTATCCCTTGTCAGATAAATGTATTAGATATAACCATCACTTTATCATATATATTTAAATATGTTATCCTCCTCATCTTCTTATCCTAATAACAAATGATGACAACATACATGAAACTCATACTGCCAAATAATGCTAACAAATTACTGCTTCATTCTTGTTGCGCACCCTGTTCCGGTGAAGTAATGGAACGTTTATTAATCTCTGGTATTGATTACACTATCTATTTTTATAACCCTAACATTCACCCCATAAAAGAATACGAGCTTCGTAAAAATGAAAATATTCGTTTTGCTGAAAAACATAATATTCCATTTATAGACGGTGACTATGATAGAGATGAATGGTTTAAACGCGCTAAAGGCATGGAAATGGAACCTGAGCGTGGTATACGCTGCACCATGTGTTTTGATATGCGTTTTGAGAGAACAGCCTTATATGCTTATGAACACGGTTTTAACGTTATCAGTAGTTCATTAGGCATATCACGCTGGAAAAACATGGAACAAATTAATGAATCTGGCATAAGAGCGGCTTCCCATTATCCAGATATGGTTTATTGGACGTATAATTGGCGTAAGGAAGGCGGTTCAGCACGCATGATTACGATTTCAAAACGAGAAGGTTTTTATCAACAAGAATATTGTGGTTGTGCTTATTCACTACGTGATACAAATCGTTGGCGAGAACAAAATAATCGTGAACGCATTAAAATTGGCGTTAATTATTATTCCAATCAAAACGATGAAGAGAAGACAAAATTATAATCAAACGCATTATTCCATTACTAGCCGTTTTCCAAAAACCTTTTCCTCTTTTTTAAGAATGGCTTTTATTTTTTTATTAAAAAATTTTAACCTGCTATTGTTATATCGAATATTTTCATTAGGTAAAATATTATAAGCTCTTTCAATTTTAATATGATGATAGTTCATGTTAAATGAGGTAATAAAATTCACAGGAGAATGTTTATTTATAAATATTCGCCTAAAATCTCCAAAATATTTTTTCCCATTTTCATAATCATATTTTCCAACATTACCGCTGTATGGATCACAAAAGACCGTATTATTATAGGCCTTATCCCAAATATTGGTAAAAATAATAAAACTATGATCTCCATTTTCAATGAAAAGCTTAACTGCTTGGTATTCCTTTTTTGCCTTTTCATTTAATAATGAAATAGCATCATTACTTAATTCACCACAATTTGCCGTCTTTAACTGCTGCCTGACATAATATGCTTCTTTAAGTGAAGGGTGTATTCTTGATGAATTTGTTAACCATTTTAATGGATTTAGAATACCGAATAAGAAAATGCAATGGCGTATCATCTTGCATTGGTTTAATTGAAAAAGAATGTTTCTTTAAAAAGAAATGATTTCTTGCTGTGATCATGTAAATTTTCTCGAATTATAAAAAACCACTCTCATCGTTATATAGTCTAAAAAACGACCTTTTTTTATCTTTTTTTACATAGCAACATGCTAAAAAAGAAGTGCCATCACACTCAATTTGACATACTATACGGGCACTCAAAATTAAAGTCTACAATGCTGAATCCACTTTAAGGTAAACATCATGACAAACTTATCTCGTTGCAATTGGGTAACTGATGACCCCCTCTATATTGATTATCATGATAAAGAATGGGGCGTACCCATCTACGATGACACGTTATTATTTGAATTATTAATGTTAGAAGGTGCCCAAGCTGGATTAAATTGGTTAACAATATTAAAGAAACGAGAAAGTTACCGACTTTGTTTTGACCACTTTGATGCTTCAAAAATTGCCCATTACGATGAAAATAAAATAACTGAATTGATGTCTAATCCTGGCATTATCAGAAATAAATTAAAAATTCATTCCACCATAGAAAACGCCAAAGCTTATCTCCGTATAAAAGAAGAGCACGGCAGTTTTTCTCGTTATATTTGGAGATTTGTTAAAGACAGACCCATTAAAAATCATTGGAGAAATCCTAAATACGTCCCAGCATCGACTATGATTTCCGATAAAATGTCTAAGGATTTAAAGAAACGGGGTTTTAAATTTGTAGGAACAACCATTTGTTATGCTTATATGCAAGCAGTCGGCATGGTAAATGATCATACGACTGATTGTTTTAAATACCATGGTTGTAGAAGATGAGTCGTACTGGGCTAATGTTTTATGTGGAACATTTTTGATCACATTAAAGTCATTCTCATCCCGTAAACGTCCGACATGGGGATAATGGACATCCCGCAAACGTCCGTTTAACTAATTAGCACGAAATAAAAACTCATCATAATTTTCGACTATTAACTCTGTACCCACTCTTTTATTTTTAATAAAGAGATTAAAAATACCTTTAACTGCCGCCTTCTTCAAACCATGCTTTTTATATTCTGATAAGGAATAGGGATCGCAAAACTGTTCAAATTCCTTAAAGAGAATCATTTTCTCTTCTTCATCCAGTGATAGAACATATCCTTCAATAATACTGTTTACATATTTACTATATTCTTTTTCTTTTTTTTCTTGAATCTTCTTTGCCTGCTGTTCGCTCATCAGTAGGGCATTACGAGATTCTGCTATGAGTGATACGCTAGATTTGGCTTTTTGATAGTCTCTTTTCAATCCATCTACTAGATAGGCAGCTAAATCACGAATTTTACCATTCTTAAAATTCTCTGAATTTTTAATTAAATCGATCTTTCCTTGAATATAATCATGTTCATATTTAGTTAATACATCCTTAACCGATTCTATCGACAATCCAAACACATCTGTTAATATTTTATTTAATTCTAGCTTAGTTACATCATCAATATGTTCTACGTGAAACTGTTCGATTTGTTTGGTTGATAATTTGAACCTGATACTTGTTACTTTCTTATTTATACGTTGAACTTCTGGTGTGACATTCAAATGTGAATACTGATTAACTTCCCTTAATGCAATATCTAATACTCTTTTTTTAAAATCACAAAATTCAGAATAGTGACCATCCGCAATACCCATTAACTTTCTAAATACCGCAAGCGATAACCAACCAGTAGTAGATAGCCCTTGGAATCGAATGCAATTTTCATAAAGTGCCAAACCATATGCAGATTTAAATTTTGTCATTACACTTATATCAATTCTGCCATACCTTTCAGGGTGGTAAAGCAGCTCTCTCATCACTGAGCTAAACTCATAAGTGCAAATCCCCTTCTCTATTTTTGCAGATGCAATAATAGAGCTTGCTTGCCACTTAGATGAATCATTATCGGTGCTATCAAGAATATTCCATTCAATTGCTGTTGTTATAAGCCCCATCAATGAATTCTTTAGCTTTTTTTGGTCGTTACTATCATAACCAATTAATTCAGCTAGCAATTTAACGGGAATCTCGTACTGCGATTTTTTTGGTAAGTCGTGATAAGCATTGTATAAAAGGGCGTTAAAAACCTTACGCTGTACAAGCGATATATTGTTTGATGAATGTATCGCGCTAACATGCTTTTTGATCTCTACTATATTGTTATCTTGTTTTTTAGGTACTGACATGACAAATTCCTTGTCCACGTAATAGGTAATTCGGATACCCGAATTTGACTATTTATTGACCGAATTCGGATACCCGAATTTAGAGCTTTTGTCTTCTATTTCTTCATCTAAGAAACGTTTTAATTGATCACAGACTCTATTAAAATTGATTAGCTTTGCGATATCTTTCTGAAAAACGATGCAGGGTTTTCCTTTTTGATCTGTTTTAAACGTAAACATTCTTTTACCCGAATTAGACAAGATAACTGCCATTGTTGGAGAAGATGTTTCTTCTTGATTATTTGAATCTTTCTTAGAAAAACTCAGTAACATTCTTTCAAGCTTTGCGGGAGACGTTATGCTTTTACCAATTTCCGGCGCGATTGCCAATAGTGTTTTATTCATACCTCTATAGGAGTTAAGCAATTGGATAATTTTTAAAGCCATATTGACAGACAACGTATGAATATCGGGGATTGCGTGCAAAATTTCTTGAGGAATCTTTACATAGGACATTAATTCATTTAACGAAGATGATGCCACGCCCAACTTCTCTGCTAACTCTTTTTCAGTTTTAAAAGTACCATCGTTAAGGAGTTTTTTATAAAGCATAGCGTTTGAATAATTACTGACATTCTTTCTAAACTTATTTTCTGCATCCTGGCAAGCTATCGCTTCTTGTTTAGTTAAAGAATCTTTTTTGATAACAAGAAATGGAATTCCTAAACTCAAACAGGCTGTATGTCTTCTTCTACCAAAGATAATTTGATATTTGATGCCATCATGTGGATTTGGATGTGATCTAACAAGCGCCGGTTGTAATTGGGTGTTTTCTTGTATAGAACGAATCAATTCGTCCATGTCTCCCATTTCATCTTCTGATCGATTTGCATATTCCCAAGGCTCGCATTCTTTAGGATTCATTAAAACCAATTCATTTTCTTTAAATTCAATGCCAGATTGCGTACGAAAGTATGGAGCTGTCGCTGTTGTTGCTTTTAATCGATCAAGACCAACATGATTCAACCCACCATGATCTGACTCTTCATTTGAATCAATTTTTTTAATTTGACCCGTTTTTACTAACATCCCCAAGGGACCAGAACTATGAACATTCCTTTTGCTGTTATCCATTTACGACTTCCTCCATTTCCATCGTTACGTTCTTTTGAGCTTGCCGTCCCCAAATATCTTTAAAGTGATTTATTATTTCCATGTTTACATCATCTAAATGCTGAACAGCGCGCCTGTAAGCCTCCCTACTTCCCCTTGGCTTTGAAACATCATAAATTGTTCCAATTTCATTGGCTGCCTTTGATACTTCAATTGTGTCGCACATATGATTTGATAATATGTAACGGCCAAATTGTTCACGCATCATATTTTCCATCTGCATAGCTTCATTATTTCCACTATGTTTAGAAATCAAAATACGCAAATATTCCAACTTTTTATCTTTCAACTCTCTAAACAAATTTTTCAAAGAAGCGGTATACATAATAAAACTTGAATAATCACCCATGCTTGGTGGAATTGGAATAATCATTCCATCACAAGCAATAATCGCATTCAGCGTTAATATTCCGAGGTTTGGTCCGCAATCTATTAAAATCACATCATAATCATCTTTGATATTCTTCAAAGCTTTACTAAGTCTAATGAAAGGTGACCCAAGGATATCTTGATTATTTTCATTAACATTCGGAAGTAGTAAATCGCAATCCTGAATAGCGAGATTAGCAGGGATAATATCAAAGCCATCAAAATGTGTTTTAAGAATAATGTCTTTTATTTTTTCTGGATCAGAAACAAGAGAATTTGTAATGGTATCTTCGTAGCATAATTCTAAATCTGGAATAAGACCTGAACTGAGTAAAGTCGCAGTTCCTTGACCATCAAAGTCTAATAAAAGCGCTTTTAATCCAGAAATGGCGATTTTTTTTCCTAAATCAACTGCGGTTTGTGTTTTCCCAACGCCGCCTTTTAAATTGGATACGGCAATGACTAAGGGTTTTGAACCAATGGGTCTATTATATTTGGTGTTAGCATGCTCTCTCAGTATATTAATAGCTTGAAGTGTAAATTTTTTTATTCGGCGGTTTCCTTCATTTGTTTCAATGACAATTCCTGGAATATTAACATGTGTTTCCAGGAGCTTTCGAAAAGTAGGATTTGATACACCTACCATTTGTGCTGCTTCTATTGAACCCCAAGTGCGTGCTTTTTTTCTGTTATCCGGATTAGTGATATAGTTTCTGAGGGTAAGAAGCATTTCATTGCCAGCTTTATAAAACTTATCCATCAGTTTTTCTGGATCATCTGTTCCATATGGCGCGATTGTTTGATCAAACATACGTATTCCTTTTCGATCAATGAAGGTAATTTCACTTAAATTGAAATTTAACTTTAATTTTGTGAAAATGCAATTTTTAATTGATTTTTTAATTATGTAATAAAACACAACTAGTGTTTATTATTTTAATTGTTTATTATTGTTGTTTAGACTATATGAACTGCTGTGAAAACAAATAAATAGATAGAGGAATCCGGACGTTTGCAGGATAACGCAAGACATCTGCGGGATTTTTTCGGACGTTTGCGGGGTCTATTAGGACGCTTGCAGGAAGGAAAGTTTTGTTTGGCAAGACATTAGCGGGATGATGTAAGACGTTTGCGGGATAGCCATTATACGGAGATATTATGTCGAGTGTTGAACTAAGAGGATTAAAAGGCTTACAAGGTCTTGACCTTGATGGTTTGTTACAGGATTCAAAAAAGTCAGTATCCACGCATAATGTTTCTAACTTATCAGTAGAGTTACTCACTTCAGGTAAATATCAACCTAGAACAATCATCAGCGATGATTCTCTAATAGACTTGGCATCATCCATTAAAGCTCAAGGAATTATTCAACCGCTCATTGTTAGAAACGTTGGTGGAAATAGATACGAGATCATTGCGGGTGAACGTCGATGGCGTGCTGCAAAAATAGCAGGTCTATCAAACGTTCCTGCAATGATTAGAAATGTTACGGATGAAACGGCACTAGCGTTTGCTCTGATTGAAAATATCCAAAGAGAATCCCTCAATCCAATTGATGAAGCAGTATCTCTAGTTCGGTTAAAGGATGAATTTTCAATGACGCATGAGGAGATTGCTGAAAAAGTGGGGCGGTCACGTTCCGCTGTCACGAATTTGATGCGTTTACTTTCGCTGCATCAGGATGTCCAGGATTGGCTGAGAGCTAACGAAATTGAAATGGGTCATGCTAGAGCATTGTTATCCTTGGATGCACAGATGCAATTGAAGGTGGCGGAGAGAGTGATTGAAAAAGGCATGTCGGTACGAGATACCGAAAAATGGGTACAAAGCATTATTAAGTCCCCACACCTTATTAATGAATCTAAATCCCGTGAGTTTGATGCGAAGATTAATGACTGGACTAAAGCATTATCTGAAAAATTAGCATCTGACGTAAAAATTCATCTTAATGCCAAAGGGGAGGGTAGAATCACTATTAGTGTTCAATCTCCAGCAGAAATTGAGTGGTTGATAGACGCCATCAAGATGAAGTAGGCGTATCATTTCTGATACGCCCCTTTTGATTAGTATTTTATTTCAATGCTAGAGTCTTGGTTAGGTAATGAAACCGTTTCCGAAATAGCCGTTGGTTGAGCGAATTTCCCAAATTTGGTTACGTTAGTATGTTCCTGTTTTTTTTTAAACCGTAACGCAAAATCATCTAGCGATAGTATGATAGCATCGATATTGCCCGGTTCTTTATGGGAATGACCCGCAATGGTATCGTGTCTAACAATGAATTGCTTGTTATCATTGATGGCTAATAAAGCCTTTTCCAGTTCATCTGCCATATAGGAAGGACAAACCAAATCGAATTTACCTTGAACAATATAAACAGGCATATTTTTTAATCTATCAATATCATTTAAGATTTGATTGTGTTCAACGAAACAGTGATTTTCAAAATAAGTGGCTTCTGTTAATCCCATGTTGACACCATCTGGGCTGCGACTCCATTTTAATTCTTCTGGGTTTAAATCCATATAGGAATTAAACTTTTCCCATGCGGACAGGGTACCTGCTGCATTTTCTCTTAGTTCTTCGTTAGTATGTTGAAGCAGTTCATAATAAATATGATAGATTTTGTCTTTATCAACGGAGAGGGATGTTAAACCTGCTTCTTGAATGAGATGGGTGGTATCAAGCTTAAATTGTTCCCATTCTTTTTGACGCATCAACGCAGCAGGACAGCCTTCCCGTACAAAGGCACTGGTATCATCATCTCGTACCAGAAAAATACCGCGCAAGATTAATCCTAACACACGATCAGGATGCGCTTCTGCGTATAATAACGCTAACGATGAGCCCCAGGAACCGCCAAACACAGCCCATTTATCAATGTTTAAATAGGTACGAATGGTTTCAATGTCTTGAATTAAAAGTGGTGTTGTATTGTCTCGCATCTCGCCTTTAGGGGTCGATAAGCCCGCACCGCGTTGGTCTGCAAGAATAATATGGTATTTGTTAGGATCAAAAAATTGTGCGTAATAAGGAGAAGTTCCTGATCCTGGTCCGCCATGCAATGCAATGACAGGAATGCCATTTTGATTTCCATAACTCGCAAAATATATTTCGTGTAATTCACTGACTTTGAGCATGTGTTCAGAATTGGGTTTTATTTCAGGGTAAAATGATTTTAAATTTTCTCTATTCAGCATGATAGTTTCCATTCTATTTTAAAAGTAGCAGGATGTTATATCAGTCTGTATTAGAGAACAATGGATAATTGGTGAGCCGCCTCTTGATCAAGATACCAAATGGTTTTTCCATTTTGGCTATGAATCAATTGTGCAGGATAATGCAATGGATTGAATTCACCTTGGAGTACATTCAAAACGGCTTTTGCTTTATTTTTTCCTGTGACCAGAAAAATAATATCACCACCTTGATTAAGCGCAGTAGGAGTAAGCGTAGTTCTATATCTATTTTCTTTGGCATCAAAAAAAGAGGCGACTAATGGATAAGGTTTATCGTTAGTGGAATAATCATTAACAATATCAGTGAATGGCATTAAAGAGGCTGTATGGGCATCTTCACCCAAACCAAGATAAATGAAATCAAATGATGCTTTTTTTAGTGTTTTTTCATAGGCAATCGCCGCATCGTGTGGATGTTCATATTCCGTTTTTATACGAAATATATTATTTGGATTAACAGGCACATGGGAAAATAAAAATGTATTTGCCATGTGATAATTATTGTCTACATGATCAATAGGAACATAACGTTCATCACTAAAATAAAATTTAATGTGTTGCCAAGGAATCGTATGTTTATAGGTATTATCTGATAACACGGTAAAAAAAGCTTTAGGTGTATTGCCACCAGATAACACCACGCTACATTCACCGCGTTGGTTGATGCAATGAATAACACGCTGTTTAAAATCGTCCGCTGCGAATTGAAACAAGTCATACGGAGATGAAAATAGTTTTATATTATTACCATTTATTACAGTATCCATTTTCTACCATCTTTTTTTAATAATTCGTCAGCTTCTTTGGGGCCTGCTGTTCCTGCTCTATAATGCGTAAGCGATGTGACATTATTCCACACGTCTAAAATGGGTTGTACCAATGCCCAGCTCATTTCAACCATTTTGGCTGGATTAAATAATAAATGATCGTTATTCATACAATCATATAAAATGATTTCATAACCGGTTTGTGGTTTGATGCCAAAATAATCGCTGTATTTGAATTTCATTTCAACTTGACTGACATCCATACGAGGACCAGGTATTTTAGCATTAAATCGTAATGAAATGCCTTCATCGGGTTGTATAAACAGTCGTAATATAGTGGGCGTGATTTTTTGTTCTAATCCATTAAATAAGGTGGATGGACCGGCTTTAAATTGTATGGCAATTTCTGATTGATGCGCAGCCATACGTTTTCCTGTACGCAAATAAAATGGGACGTGTAACCAGCGCCAGTTATCAATTAATAATTTTAATGCGACATAGGTTTCAACCTGAGAGGTGGGCGATACATTTTTTTCATCTTGATAACCGACGACTTGCATACCATTTATTTTACCTTTTGAATATTGTGCACGAACTGTTTGAGAGGATACTTGCTCTGGTGTAAGTCTTTGTACAGCTTGTAAAGCTTTTATTTTTTCTGCTCTAATGTCATTTGCTGTAAAGGATACGGGTGGTTCCATGGTAATTAAGCTTAACAATTGAAATAAATGATTGGGAACCATATCACGTAAAGCGCCCGTATGTTCGTAATAATTTCCTCTTAATTCAATACCTAATGTTTCTGCTACAGTGATCTGAACGTTATCTATATATAAACGATTCCAAACCGGTTCAAATAAACTATTTGAAAAACGAAAGGCCAGTATATTTTGTACGGTTTCCTTTCCCATAAAATGATCGATACGAAATATTTGTTTTTCAGATAACAAAGAAAGTAATGACTGATTCAATTGAATGGCAGATGCAAGATCATGTCCAAAGGGTTTTTCAACCACTATGCGCCTGAAATGATGGTCTTTTTCTCTGAGTAAGTCTGCATTTTTTAATTGAATAGCAATGGTTTCCATAAAACTTGGCGGTGCAGCAAAATAAAATAAATAATTTTGACTGGAATTTCCTATCGTTAGTTCAGATAGTTTCTTTTTTAAAAGTGTGTAAGTCGTGGGTGCAGAAAAATCACCTTGTATGTAATACACATGATCCAATAAAGTATGTGCATATTCTTTAGCAGAAGTATCTTGAATAAATTCATTAATGTCTTTTTTTAATTGTTTACGAAAGGATGCAGTGTCGTAAGTTTCCATTGAAACACCAACGATGCAAAAGTTTTTATTGAGTAAATGAGCGCTGCCTAAATTGCAAATGGCGGGGAATAATAGACGTTTGGTTAAATCACCTGCTATGCCGAAAATAATGAGAGTACAGGGATTCGCTGGTTTACGGATGGGTGAAGATTTACCTTCCATGTCGAAATCTCCAGTTAATCTTTTATTTTGCGCTACTTGTTTGATGTTGAAAAGGAATTATTGTTTTATGGTAAAATAAACCATGCATCCTGCTTAGATAATACTGAGGGCAACATGAGTATGTTCACTACAGGGAAAGTGAGTCCTCTTGCAGGTAAGAAAGCACCGTTATCATTGTTAATCGATGTACCTAAGTTAGTGACGGCTTATTATGCTGATATACCGAATCCTGCTATACAAGAACAAAGGGTTAAGTTTGGTACATCCGGTCATCGCGGTTGTTCCTTAGATAAATCGTTTAATGAATGGCATATTCTTGCTATCACACAGGCCATTTGTTTGTATCGTAAAAAATGTAAGATTGATGGTCCACTTTATTTGGGTATAGATACGCACGCACTCTCTTTCCCTGCTTATATCAGTGCATTAGAAGTGCTCGCTGCAAATGGTGTTGATGTGATGATAGCAAAAGAAAATGAATATACGCCTACACCCGTTATTTCACAGGCTATTTTAACGTACAATCGTGATCGAAGAACACATGTTGCAGATGGTATCGTGATTACACCGTCTCATAATCCACCACGTGATGGTGGTTTCAAATATAATCCGCCTACCGGTGGGCCTGCTCCCATACAAGTCACTAACTGGATAGAAAAAAAAGCGAATGCATTACTTCAGAATAAATTGAAAGGCGTGAAGCGCATTTCATATGAAAAAGCGCTACAAATGAATACAACACACGAACATGATTATTTAAATCATTATATCAATGATCTTGTGAATGTGATTGATTTGGAATCCATTCGTCATGCCAATATTCATATTGGTGTTGATCCATTAGGTGGCGCAGGTGTTCATTATTGGGAACCTTTAGCGGAACGTTACGGCCTTCATTTAACGGTAATCAACAAAGTCGTTGATCCAACGTTTCGTTTTATGACAGTGGATTGGGATGGCAAGATACGCATGAATCCAGCATCGCCTTATGCAATGGTTAATCTTATCCAAATGAAAAATCATTTTGATATTGCATTTGCTTGTGATACGGATCATGACAGACATGGAATCGTAACCGCTAAAACAGGCTTATTACCACCTAATCATTATTTTGCTGTTGCCATTTATTTTTTATTTCAAAATAGATTGCATTGGTCAAAAACAAAAGGCGTGGGTAAAACCATAGTGACGACTCAAATGCTGGATAAATTAGTTGCTAAACTCCAATGTAATCTTTATGAGGTTCCTGTTGGATTTAAATGGTATGTAGAGGGTTTATTAAATAATTGGTTGCAATTTTGTTGTGAAGAAAGTGCAGGTGCCTCTTTTAGTCGATTCGATGGTAGCGTTTTTACGACAGATAAAGATGGCATGATTTCAGGTTTATTAGCAGCAGAAATGACTGCAAAATTAAACAGAGATTTAGGTGATATTTATAGTGATTTGGAACAAGAATTAGGTAAAACGTTTTTTGCGCACGTTAATATAAAAGCAAATACCCCGCAAAAAGATAAAATTAAAAATATATTACCAAGCGATATTAAAGAGACGCATTTAGTGAGTGATAGTATTCAACATATTTTTACAAAAGCATCGGGTAATCATGAACCCATAAGCGGCATTAAAGTGACTAGTCAAAATGGATGGTTTGTTTTACGTCCTTCTGGTACGGAAGATTTAATTGAAATGTATGCGGAAAGTTTTCAAAGTGAAAATCATTTACAACACATATTGGATGAAGCACAAACTATCGTGAATCATGTTCTTTCTGCATCTGAATCGATGGAGCTTAATCACCATGAAAAATAAACATCAGAATAGGCTTTGTGATATAGGCATGATAGGCCTAGGTGTCATGGGCAGAAATTTATTGCTTAACATGCGTGACCATGGTTTTACAGTTGCGGGGTTTGATACGGACAAAAATAAAGTCGATAGCTTGCAGCATGAATCCAGTGGAAATAATGTTTATGGTGCAACTAACATAAATGATTTTATTGATTTACTAAAAATACCACGTGCGATTATGTTATTGGTACCTGCTGGTCAAGCGGTTGATAATGTGATCAATGAATTAGTTCCACAATTGCAGCAAAAAGATCTTATTGTTGATGCAGGCAATTCACATTTTACGGATACAGATAGACGTTTGAAATATTTAAACGAAAAAAACATTTCATTTTTAGGCATAGGTATTTCAGGTGGAGAGAGAGGTGCAAGACGAGGCCCGAGTATCATGCCAGGCGGTTCTAGAGAGTCGTATAAAAGAATACAAGGTATTTTGGAAGCAGTCGCTGCTAAAGTGGATGATCAACCTTGTGTGACTTATCTTGGCGTAGGATCGGTAGGTCATTATGTTAAAATGGTTCATAACGGTATTGAATATGGGATCATGCAATTAATTGCTGAAACGTATGATGTGATGAAGCGTGGTCTTTTATTGAATCAAGCAGAATTAAGCGCAGTGTATGCAGAATGGAATAATACACATATAGAAAGTTATTTACTGGAAATCACTAGCCATATTTTCCGTCAGAAAGATGATAAAACGAATAAACCTCTCATTGATGAAATTCTTGCTGTTGCCAAACAAAATGGTACAGGTATGTGGACGTCTCTTAGTTCAATGGAATTACAATCGCCAACTCCAACTATTGATATTGCAGTGACCATGCGAGATTTGTCTGTATTTATCGATGAACGTGATGCAGTGAGTCAGTTATATCATCAACCGATAAATAAAATAAAGATGGATAAATCTGTCTTTCTTCATCAATTACAACACGCTTTTTATGCAGCCATGATGATGGTTTATGCGCAAGGCCTATCACTTTTAAGTGTTGCATCTTCAAGGTATTCCTATGAATTGAATGTAGAAGACGTTGCTAGTATTTGGCGAGGCGGTTGTATCATTCGTGCAAAATGTTTAGAAGATATTGGTATGGCTTATCGTAACAATTCTACATTGAAGAATATATTACTGGATGAAAACGTTTCACAAAAAATCATGCAACATCAGCAAGCATTAAGACAAGTGATTGGTGAAGTGATGAATACGGGTATTCCTATTCCTGCGTTCATGAGTGCGTTAGGTTATTTCGATGCGATGAAAAGCAAATGGCTACCGGCTAATTTGATTCAAGCACAGCGAGATTATTTTGGTTCGCATACGTATGAGCGCGTGGATGAGAAAGGTGTATTTCATACGGAATGGCAGAATGGGGGATAATTATGAAAATAAATAAAAAATTAGACGAATTATGTGTAAATACCATACGCATGTTATCGATTGATGCGGTACAGAAAGCTAACAGTGGTCATCCAGGTTTACCACTAGGTGCAGCGCCGATGGCTTACGTATTATGGTCACGTTTCCTTAAACATAGTCCAGATCATCCTGCATGGTATGACCGTGATCGATTTATATTATCAGCAGGACACGGTTCCATGTTGCTTTACAGTTTATTGCATCTTACCGGTTATGCTGTTTCCATGGCGCAATTAAAACAATTCCGTCAATGGGACAGTATCACGCCAGGTCATCCAGAAAGTGAACTCACACCCGGTGTAGAAGTGACTACCGGCCCATTAGGTCAAGGTTTTGCAAACGGTGTAGGCATGGCAATCGCTGAAGCGTATCTTGCTGCACGTTATAATCGACCGGGATTTAATATCATTGATCATTATACGTATGCGATAGTGAGCGACGGTGATTTAATGGAAGGTGTTTCAGCAGAAGCTGCATCACTCGCTGGTCATTTGCAATTAGGTAAATTAATTTATTTATACGATAACAATCATATAACGCTTTCTGCATCGACTCAGCTTGCTTTTACTGAAGATAGATGTAAACGTTTTGATGCTTATGGTTGGCATACTGTTGTTGTTGATGATGGCAATGATTTAGAAGCTATATCAGCAGCCATACTTGCATCACAATTGGAAACAAAACGCCCGTCTCTCATTTTAATTAAAACGCACATCGGTTATGGATCGCCGCATAAACAAGATACGTATAAAGCACATGGTTCGCCGTTAGGCGTTGAAGAAGTAGAATTGACTAAACAACAATTAGATTGGCCAGAAAAATCATTTTATATTCCTGCAACGGCTAAAAAAGTTTTTCATCAAGCGATTAATAAAGGTAAACGTGCTGAAAAAGATTGGCAAAAAAAGTTAGCAAAATATGCAAAAAAATATCCTCTGCTTTATGCAGAATGTTTGCAAATGATGCAAGGAAAATTATGCAAGGGTTGGAATGATCATATTCCAACATTTCCAGCTGATGCAACGGGTATGGCAACACGCGAGGCATCTCAAAAAGTAATGCAAGCCTTTAGTCCGAATGTGCCAGGATTTATTGGCGGGTCTGCGGATTTAAATGAATCGACGATGACAGCATTAGTTAATTTTGGTAATTTTGAAAGTCCTTCTACTGCGGTAGGTGATTTGCAAGGGGCAGAAGAAGGCGGTTGGAATTATGCAGGAAGAAATATATTTTATGGCGTAAGAGAACATGCCATGGGTGCCATTTCAAATGGGTTATCCACTTTTCCTGGCATTTTTCCTTTTGCGGCAACGTTTCTTATTTTCTCAGATTATATGCGTCCATCCATACGACTTGCAGCGCTCATGAAGCGTCAAGTAATTTATGTTTTTACACATGATAGTATTGGGTTAGGTGAAGATGGTCCTACACATCAACCGATAGAACAATTAGCCAGTTTGCGAGCTATTCCGCATTTAACGGTAATACGCCCAGCAGATGCCAATGAAACAGCAGTTGCTTGGCAAGTTGCTATGGAGTCTCACCATCAACCGGTTGCATTGGCTTTAACGAGACAAAAAGTGCCAACTTTCGATAGAAAGCAATATGCATCTGCTATGGGTTTAAGACGAGGTGCGTATATTTTAGAAGAGGCACCTAATCAAAAACCCGATATCATTTTAATAGCAAGCGGTTCAGAAGTGAGTTTGATTGTTGCTGCAAAAAATACATTACAAGCTAAAAAAATATCAGTGCGTATTGTGTCTATGCCAAGTTGGGAATTATTTGAAGCGCAATCAAAACAGTATCGCGATAAAATATTACCGCCTACTATCATCAAAAGACTGGTTGTTGAAGCAGGTGTATCGCAAGGGTGGGAACGTTACATGGGTGATAATGGAAAGATGATAAGCGTTGAAACATTTGGTGCATCAGCACCGGGCACTATCGTGATGCAACAATATGGATTCACGGTAGAAAATGTGTGTAAAAAAGCCCTGGATCTATTGAAAAATAAATAATGGAGTATTGATGAAAATCATTGACGAAGTACAATCTGTTTTAAACGATTGGGAGAAAAATAATAAAGTAGAACGATTGTGGCAAGGCGATAAAACATTATGGACAGGAACGGATGAAAATAAGTGGTTAGGCTGGTTGAAGGTAGCTGATGATAGATTAGATTTGCCACGCATTGTATCACTCGCTAAACAAATCAAAGAAGAAGGCATAACGGATATTGTATTGCTAGGTATGGGAGGATCCAGTTTATGTCCAGCTATGTTTGCAAAAACGTTTGGTCAATTAAAGGGTCATGCGAGATTATCTATATTAGATTCCACTGATCCACTACAAATTAAACATTTGCAAGAAAAAATTAATTTGAAACAAACTTTATTTATTGTATCCAGCAAATCCGGTACCACATTAGAACCGAATATATTTAAAGAATATTTTTATGCACAATTGCAAATGGTATTGAATCAACAGGAAGTAGGACATCACTTTATTGCAATTACGGATGCTCATACTGCATTAGAAACTATGGCAGAGACTGATCATTTTAGAGCGGTTTTTCATGGCATCTCATCTATCGGTGGCCGTTATTCTGCATTATCTAATTTTGGAATGGTGCCGCTAGGATTAATGGGCATTGATGTGGAGGCATTTTTAAATCACGTTAAACCCATGCAAGAAATGTGTTTAAAAAGCGATAAAAATAATCCTGGTCTTCTATTAGGTGCAATGCTAGGCGTTTGTGCGAGACATGGAAAAGATAAAATAACGTTTATTGCATCATCCGGCATTGATTCATTGGGCGCGTGGCTTGAACAATTACTGGCAGAATCAACGGGAAAAAATGGTAAAGGATTGATTCCCGTTAATCAGGAAGCAATAGGCGATACGCTTTCTTATGGTCAAGATAGAATATTTGTTTATATTTATCTAGAAAATGATAACGATGTTAAACAAGATCAAGCGGTAAAAAAATTAGAGCAATCAGGATTTGTTGTTATACGTTTACCGGTCAAAGATATTTATCATTTAGGTGCAGAATTATTTCGATGGGAAATGGCAACCGCTATTCTTGGCAGTATCATGGAGATTAATCCATTCAATCAACCGGATGTGGAAGAAAGTAAAATATTGACTGCTGAATTAACGAGTGCGTATGAAAAAAATGGAAGGTTACCAGAAGTACATCCTTTTTTCATTGAAGGTGAATTATCACTTTTAACGGATGAAAAAAATCGAGAGGCAATCAGTAAAAGATTAAGTAAAAATGCAAATATGACAGATTGTTTGCGTGCACATTTAAACAGAATAGAACCAAATGATTATGTTGATTTGTCAGCATTTATTGAAATGTCAGCGGAAAATACACGATGGTTGCAATCCATTCGTTTAATGATTCGTGATCATAAAAAGGTAGCGACTTGTTTGGGCTTTGGTCCGCGTTTTCTGCATTCAACGGGACAAGCTTATAAAGGCGGCCCTAATACAGGTGTATTTTTGCAAATCATTGCAGATCATACAGATGATATTCATATACCGCATCATCATTATACATTTGGATGTGTGATTAACGCGCAAGCACAAGGTGATTTTACTGTACTTGTCAAACGTTCACGTCGAGTATTGCGTATTCATTTAGGCAAAGATGTACAAGGCGGTTTAGAGCATTTGCATGCATTGATTAAACAGGCATTACGGTAAGGAAAACGGATGATGGATGCCATCCAATTATATTTAGTCTTGTTTGGAATAATTGTTGTCACGGGTCACGTGTTACGTAAATCGACGGTGCCCATTTCGTTGATATTAGTGATGATTGGTATGTTATTAAGCGTGCTTCCTTCGTTTCCTGAGATTAACTTAAATCCAGATATTGTTTTAGATATTTTTCTGCCTTTGCTTGTTTATCAAATTAGTTCATTTACATCATGGCCGGATGTGAGAAGAAATATTCGTTCCATCGCGTTATTATCCGTTGGACATGTTATTTTTATTACTGTTTTAGTCGCTGTTATTATGCATGCATTATTGCCGCAATTAGGTTGGGGTTTAGCATTTGTATTAGGCGCTGTTATTTCACCTCCCGATGATGTTGCTATTGTTTCCATCGCAGAAAAAATTCGTATGCCTTCTCGTATTATTACTATCTTGGAAGGTGAGGGATTATTTAATGATGCCATGGCCTTAACGTTATTTCGATTTTCTCTGGCCGCTGTTTTAACAAACCAATTTTCAATCGTAAATGCAACGTTTGGATTTTTTGCTGTGATAATCGGTGAAACGATTTATGGATTAGCGATTGGTTACATTGCAGGTGAGTTGCGTACCAGAATTCGTCATACTTATTTACATGTTATTGCATCTTTCTTAACACCGTTTATCGCTTATTTTCCGGCTATCCTCCTGGGAGGGTGTGGCGTTATATCGACAGCGATTACAGGATTTATCATTGGTAATCGATACGCTGTTCGTTTTACACCGGAGTTTAGAATAGTGAGCCGTGGTTTATGGCCTACGCTTGCATACGCATTAGAAAGTATTTTATTTTTATTGGTAGGACTTAATCTGCATTCCATTATCAAGAGTATTTCATCTATTTCATTTACATCTCTTGCTTTATATGGAAGTGTTATTACAGCAGCAATTATGATAGGACGATTTTTATGGGTATATGGCGCGGTGTATTTTTTGCCGCGTCTATTATTTGCTTCTATTCGTAAAAACGATCCACTTCCTCCCTGGCAATATCCTTTTGTTGTGTCGTGGGCAGGCATGCGCGGAGGCATTTCATTAGCTGCAGCGCTTGCTATTCCGCATTTACCATTGATTATCGGTGGTATTTATCCCAGAAATTTGATTATATTTCTCGTATTTTGTGTGATAGCAGCTACTTTATTATTGCAAGGTTTATCCCTTCCATTTGTATTAAAGCGAATTGGTATAGATAAGCACGGCAAACAGGAAAAATACAATGAACACATGAGTGAGTTAGCAGCAAGATTGGATATAACGGAATCCGTTTTATCTTGGCTGAATACGTATAGAGGAAAAATAGTGAATGATCCAAAGATGATGGAAAAGTTGGAATTACAGATCATGGAATATGAAATGGATAAAGCGCATTTGAAAGAAAGAATTGAAATGCATTATACGGAAGCAGAACATGATGTAAAAAAAGAAGTGAAAGATGAAATATCATTAATAGTAAAGATCATTGCAGTAGAAAAAAAACAATTATTGAATTTGTATAGGGATGGAAAAATTAGTCTGGATGTTAGAAATAAATTGTTATCGCGTATGGATCATAAAATTGCAAATGTAAAATAATGGCGCATCCCTGTTGTAGAACAGGGATGCTACCATCTTGTTCTTTAACGTACACAGCCCCTAAATTCACAGGGAACACCGTTGTGAACTTTATGTTCACGACAAGCTCGTAATGCTCTGTCATAGGCTACATTTTTACCATACCCTTCGCCGTTTCTAGAGTAAACAGCGCCGTGTGGTCCTACAAATGTACAAACCCAAGCATAACTTGATACAGTGCCGAAAAAGGTTGTTGCTAATAACATGATAGTAAATAGATGTTTCATGACAGACTCCTCGTTTTTTATGTAATGAATAAGAAATCTTACCTTTTAGCATAGCATATTTAAGCTCGATATTCATTTTGTTGTTGTAATAAGGATATTGTTATATTATAACATAACATTCGTATGGTTTATCTGTTAAGGAAAGGCTTAATGGCTGCTGCAAAAAAAAATACACAGCAAATTATTTTGGGAATATTGTCAAAGAAAGCAAAACCCATGACGGCTTATGATATTTTAGAAAAATTAAAACAATATGGTATCAGCGGTCCGCCTACGGTTTATCGTGCGCTAGATGCATTGCAAACATCGGGATTAGTGCATCGTATAGAATCCATGAATGCTTTTGTTGCATGCGATCAACAGGAAGATGAAATACATCATTCATCGTTTGTGTTATGTAAAGATTGTGGTGATGTGAAAGAAATTCATGATAATAAAATAGAAAAATTAATAAAAGATTACAGTGATAAACTGAGGTTTTCTGTGATACAGCAAACCATAGAATTAATTGGTTTATGTTTTGATTGCAAAAATCAAAATAAAGAATTTGGATTATAAAAATAAAGTGGCTGACTTTTAAAGCATAAATCTTATTTCAGTTTAAGGCATTTTTTGATGAAAATGGAAAAAATAATTCGCTATTTCTTTCTCCTATTGTTTACTGTTGGCGCAAGCTTAATATTGGGTTTATTAAGTTTTGCGGGAATGTATGTTCTGTGGCCGTTTCTTCCAGCCGCCATTGTTACGTTTTTTTTGTCTGTTGGTTATGAAGGTCAAATTTATTTTCAAAACATTAAACAGACATTTAAGAAGATTGCTAAAACTTTTAAAACTGATTTTTTTAAGAATAAACTCAGTAATGATTATTTGCGCGATAATTTTCCAAAAGACTTAGACAGTAGTTGCCCGACATTTTTTCATGATTATAAGAAGCAATTATGTTTATTACATCAATTTGAACATAAAGAGTTAGATGATGAAAGCAAGATTAGAAAAAGACGAGTGAAGAAAAATTTGAAAGATATGGAAGAATGGTTTGCAACACAATTGTTTTCAAGCAAAAAAAAGAATGGGCTTAAATCAAAATACAAGTCAGAATTACATGAGTGGTTAAATCAGCCTGAGCAAGCCAGAAAAACACAAGCATTAGAAGGTGAATTATTTTATCAACCGGTAGCATATATTGGCGCATTGTTGTTTTCAGTGATATCCGCTTTATTTATGGCTGCAGGCAGTAGTTATCTGTTATTAGCTGTATTTTCTTCTGTTACTTGGCTCGCATCCATTCCATTAGGCGGTTTGCCTATCATTATTGTTCCGCTTGCCATCCTTGCAGGAGCAGCTTATGGATTATTGATTTTTAATGCTGTGACAGACATGATTGCAAACGATACTTTATATAAGTGGTATGAAAAAATTTGTAAGGACTGGAATGATGGCCATGTTTTACATAGCCTTATTATGGGGTCAGTCGCCGCTATTCTTGCTATACTTGCTATTATTTTTACGGTTTGCACAGCGGGAACCTGGTGGACAGTCGCTCAAACATCGCATCCGATTTTTTCATGGATGAGTAAAATGCCAACTTATGTAATGGGTATTATTACTCCCATTATTTTGGGTATAGGTTCCATTGTATTTAACTGGGAAAATACCAGTGAGACATTAAAATTCATTGATGAAAAAATAAAACAATATACAACAGTAGAAAATGTTTCGACGTTATTTGAAAATATTGGTATTTCTATCAAAAATGGATTTGAAAATTTAAGAAAGAGAGAAAACTGGTGGCAAATATTTAATCCATTTCGATTATTTCTCACAGTTACTATGTTGCCTTTACGTATCATTTTATTCATTGGTCATATTATTAGTGTTGGTGTCAGTGAAGATAGACCACCTGGTATATCCATGTGGTTGGCAGCGGCTTTTGGAACAACGAATGAAATGTTTGAATGTGGCCATTATTTTTTTGGTCACGACCATGATCATCATGCTCATGAAGATAAACATGAGCACGTTCATCATCATGAATGTATTAATGATTCAGATCACCACCATGACCATCATCATGAACATGAACACGAGCATCATCATCACCATCACCATCACCATCACCATGATCATGACGATCATGATCATCAATCATTATTAGAAGAAAGGTTAGGTAAAGGACATAGCCATAGTCATGATAATGATGTGCCAACGATTATACTCAATGTAATATTTACGCCTATTCATATATTGTCTGCAGCATGGGATTTATTGGCTAGAGAATGGGAGGAAGATCCAAAACCATCTATATCTTTTGTGAGTGCATTTAAAGCGTCGTGGGGAATCAAGGAAGAAGAAACTGTTTCACCCAATAATATGACGCCAGCTTCATTGGAATGGGATAAAGAAAGAGAGGTTCTGGCCATTCAGCATATTAAAGATAGATTAAAAAATGTGTTTATTGGCGATGATATTGCTAAAGATAAAATTCAAGCATTATCGGGATTACAAGAAAAAGTATATGTTGTTAAAGATAAAAAAGAAATTAATCCATTGATTCAGTCCGAAGTGAAAAAGAAAATATATCATCAGCAACGATTCTTTCTGGCGGATGCATCTGAACGGACTTCTACACAAAATGATTTATATAAATTAGTATTACATAATTAATAATGAGGAGTTGATATGAGCTACAAATGTTTTATTTTTTTACTTTCTTTATTCCTGATGCAACCTGTTTTTTCAGATCAGCATTCTACTTTATTTTCTAAAATGGTTTTCTTTGGCGATAGCTTGTCCGATAACGGTAACTTTTATCGTGACGTATTGTATTTTGTTCCTAAAGATCCACCGTATTATAAAGGACGATTTTCTAACGGACAGGTTTGGTCTGAATATGTAGATGAATATTTTTCTACGCATTATTTGGTTGAATCAACGAATTATGCTGTAGGGGGTCAAACGGCGTATTTTCATAATCCGTTTGAAGGTTATTTGCCCTATAGTTTGGCTATGTCCAGAGAAAATTATATTCTTCATAGTTTATTTACGGATAGATCCAGAACGTTATTTATTATTTGGATAGGTGCGAATGATTATTTGCTTGGCATACCGGATATAGAACAATTGACTACGGATGTGACGAATGCCATCAAAGCAACGGTAGAAGATTTGATTTATCACGGTGGTGTTAATTTTCTTTTATTAAATTTGCCCGATCTTTCAAAAACGCCTTACGGTAAAACAATTGATTATAATGATAGTTTGAAATCGGCTATTGTTGCTCACAATGCTAAATTAGATAAGGTTGTTGCTGGTCTTAAAGATAGTTATAACAATATTAATATTCATCTTTATGATATTAACCACTTTTTTGATGATGCGATTCAACATCGTGAAGAATACAATAAAAAATACAATACGCATATTGCTAATGTCTCGGATTCTTGTTGGAGTGGTGGGTATTCATTAAGATCCATTAAAGTAACAGAAGCCTTGATTGCAAAAAAATTACGTGAACATACTCAATTGCGCGCAGAAAACGTCAATGCTCATTCAGAAGAGTTAGTGCATTTAGTCGCAAGTTCACCGCCTTTATTAGAAGCCTTTATTGTGAGTAACCACAATGATACTGGCGTTACACGTTGTGAAAATCCAGATGACTATTTATTCTGGGATAAAGTTCATCCTGGTTCTGTTCCACATAGCATTATCGGGAAAACTTTAATTGAATTTATTGATGCGAATTACCAAGCTTTAAAATGAATTGACTTAATAGATGTTGCATTGGCTTTAATTAACCTGGTGTTGTATTTTTATTTTTCATACGCTTAATTTGTTTAATGGTTTCCTCAAATCCAATCGTTACTAATTTATCACCTTCTTCTGGATTGGAATGTAACATTTGAAAGTGAGATAAATTAAGGCTAACAAATAGGTTGGCCATGCTTGCATTTTGTCTTGTTCTCCACAGTGAGCCTAATAACAAACTACGTAAAAATGTATCAATTAATTTAGGATATTTTTCATTATTTTTTTTAAGCTTTAATTTACGTAATAAGATATCTTTAAACGATTGAATAGGAGAAAATTGATATTTAGTTTCGTCTTTCTCTAAATCGTTTAACTCAATGGCAATCACTTTTCCTCTGACACCTATCATTTTTCGCATGACATCTACTGGTAAATTATTAAATAATCCACCATCTATGTGAATTTGATTGTTTAAAATCATGGGTGGTATCAGTCCAGGAATAGCAGTACTTGCACGAATTTTTTCCCACAATAATCCTGTCTGATGCATTTCTTCTGTGCATTCTGCCAGGTTGCTGGTGATGCAAAAATACGGTATCCATGCGTCTTCTATGCATTTATTTTGAAATAAATCCATTTGCGCTTTCGTATATTTTTTTGCATTAAATAAGGAAATAATGGGCCAAGTAAGACTACGCCATGAGATAGTGTTTTTGGATTGTATAACTAACTCCAGAAATTGTTTATATACTTTTTTATACGATGGATTCATTGCATAAATGCCAGCGACTAATGCACCAACACTGGTACCACCAATGATATCAATAGGAATTTTTTCTTCTTTTAATGCTTTAATGGCACCGATATGTGCCCATCCTCTAGTGCCGCCACCACCTAAAATTAAACCAACGGCTTTGCCACGAATAAAACGGAACAATCGTAGAAAATCATTTTTAGCATTAAGGCGAATATGATGATGTAGTCCAAAGTCTGTTAGTTTAAGCCAATCTAAAGTATTTTCTGGAATGGCATGATGATCAGAATAAAGTAAAATCAAATGTGGATTAATTTTCAAATGCTGACGACGATTAGAAATGATATCAAGTAAGTGTGTATCTATGTTTGCTTTTGTATTTCCTTCGCAAACCACATACATGACTGTTGATAATGCCAGCGCTTTTTTTGCAAGCGGCGTATTGAATTCTTTCACTATGTATACTGTGCGATGGATGTATTTTAATGTATTAACGCGTTTTTTTATTTTTTCATTAATGGTAAATTCATTATCATTTTTATCTGAAAAATCCTCATCTTCATCTGAGATAATTAATGTGCTGACATAGGTTTTTGTTAATTCATTTAACTTGGAAAAAATGGCATGCATAGATATAGATGCATTAGCCGGTACAATAATGATATGTTTATCACGTTTTTCAGCTGATATGGTTTGTATGATGCTGGAAGTTCGACTAATCATATGACGCATAACAGCAAACATGATAGAAGGATATTTATTACCAATATCAATAAAATCATGCGCAGTTATTTTTAATAACGTTGCATTATTAATAGCTTTAATCGTCAATGATCGTGGTTCATTTGATAATGCACCCATTTCACCGACGGTTTCACCAGCTCCCACATATCCAATGATAGTGATTTCACCTTCTGCATTGATTAGTTCTGCAGAAAGGTTGCCTTCCATTAAGATATAGATGTTATCTGATAGGTCGCCTTGACGAAATAGTATTTCATTCTTTGTTAATTCAATCTTGTTGAAGCAGGATGCAACTTGTTTTCTTTCACTTTCATTCAGCGAAGAAAACGTATCGCTATTTTTTAAGAAATCATCAATATCCATTTGGTGGCCGGCCATCTTGATTATCTTAGGTAAGATAATACTATGCCGTTTATTTTTTGACATCTGCTAATCTTATTTAGCTATTCTTGATCTATAGAAAAACAACAAGGCGCATCAATGCTTGATTTGTTAAAATCACACGTGTATAATGATCAAAATTAATACATTATACTTAAAATAATACATTAAATAATTACATCATCAGCCAATATCTCAGTCAGATTGTAAATATAAAGGCGTTGATAAAGAGGTATACAAAGTCATCATGAAATCAAACAACAACTGTGAAAGACTGGCGAATATCTTGGTAAATGGAATGACTGGAATAGCAGAAAATTATGGTTGGACTCTAAATGAAAATCCAGAATTTAAAGAAGAGTTGATGAAACTCAAGGTTGTTTTTGAAGATCATAATTCGCAAGCGGGTACAGTCATTTGTGCACTCGATCAATTTGAAAAAAGACTTAGTAAAATAAATTCATTGAATCCACCTTCACCTGATGATATTGATCCGCTTATCAATACAATCAAAATGAAATATATATATACTAAAAATGGTATGACACCTTGTGGAGAAGCGGCACTCGCAAGCATGATTTTGGCTGCAAAATATATCGAAGATAATTGTGTCTGGAATTTAGACTACATAATAAGTATATCAAGTAAAATTAAAGATATTAGAAGTTTTAATAATAAATTTTTACGAGAATATATGATTGCAATAAAACAAATTGAATATGAACACTTAAAAGCAGTTGATTTTTATATTGGGATACCATCAAACGAGATCAGTTATAGGGTTAGTCAGCTCATGAGATATTTATATAATGATAAGGATGTTCTTTATCTTGAAAACGAATTTAACCAATTACCTGAATCGAATATCAGTATTCGAAAAGGATTTTTTCAATATTTCGATAATAAAATATGTTCTCTGCCACTAAACAAGAAAGTCAATAAATCAGCAAAAGATGATTCTAAAATAAATATAAAATCTACTCTTCTTTATGGTGCTCATAATGAAAAAATCGATAAAAAAAAATATAAAACCGATGAAGATATACCTATTAAACCAGGTAAAAAATAGATTGGTATAGTCTGTTGTACTGTTATGGTCTATCTAATATCCATTGAGTTGCTTCAGTTAATGAATAGGCCGTGTAATCAGCTGGCGGATTAGGTTTTTGTTCTGCATAGTTTCGATTAATCCAAATGGTTTTACACCCTGCATTTTGTCCTGCTCCCACATCGCGCCAACGATCTCCAATCATATAACTTTGTGGCAAATCAATATCATATTTTTTTGCGGCAGCTAATAAAAGACCCGGTTTTGGTTTGTAGCAATCACTATTTTCGATATAACAAATATAAATATCGTTTAGCGGTAAATCGTGACGCATTTTTTGATAAATCGCATCAACGGTTTCTTTTGTCATTAAACCTCGTTCAATATCAGGTTTATTGGTCACGCAGATTAATAAATAACCCGCTGCTTTTAATCTATCTAATGAGGGTTTGACTTCTTCTGGAATGTCTAATTCAGCAAGGGTTGTGGGCGCAACGGGTTTTCCATCTTTGATGATGGCTTTGTTTAACACGCCGTCTGAATCTAGAAAAATCGCTTTTTTAGGCATAGGTTTGCATTTTCCTATATAATTATGTTTATCGTCTACTATTAGTTCTATCAAGTTAAAACAACTTTAACTCAAAAGGTAACTAATATGAAAATAAATCCTTTGAAACAATTAGAAGCACTTGGCCAGTCTATTTGGCTTGATTATATCAAACGAGATTTGATAACAAGCGGTAAACTTAAAAAATTAATTGAAGAAGATGGTTTACACGGAATGACTTCAAATCCTAGTCTCTTTGAAAAAGCCATTACAGAAAGTCATGATTATGATGAAGATATCAAGCGCATGTCAAATGAAGGAAAAAGTGTTAATGAAATTTATGAATTTCTTACTCAAAAAGATGTGAAAGATGCTGCTGATGAGTTTCGCCCTCTATACAACCAACTTAATGGTAAAGATGGTTTTGTTAGTTTAGAAGTGAATCCACATCTTGCCCATGATACTAAAGGTAGTATTGAAGAAGCGCGTCGTTTATGGGCGGCACTCAATCGACCTAATGTTTTTATCAAAATTCCCGCAACAAAAGAAGGAATACCTGCCATTCAACAACTGATTAGTGAAGGTATCAATGTGAATGTGACTTTACTCTTTGGATTACCTCGTTATCGTGAAGTCGTGGAAGCTTATATTGCTGGAATAGAAGAACGTCTTTCACAAGGTAAATCTGTTGAACATATTTCTTCTGTTGCAAGCTTTTTTTTGAGTCGTATTGATGTATTGATCGATCCTTTATTAGAAAAATATAGTATAGAAAATACAGATAAAGCTAAACTTGCTAAAGAGCTACAGGGAGAGATCGCTATTGCATCAGCAAAACTTGCTTATCAAATATATGATGAATTATTTATGAGTGATAGCTTTAAAAAGTTAGCTGAACACGGTGCCAGCGTGCAACGTCTATTATGGGCGAGTACGGGAACCAAAAACCCTCATTACAGTGATATAAAATATGTTGAAGCATTAATAGGACCGCTAACTGTTAATACGCTTCCGCTAGAAACGATAAATGCTTATCGTGATCATGGGGATCCTAAAATACGGCTTACCTCAGATATTGATAAAGCCACATTTACTTTTAAATGCTTGCCAGAAGTGGGTATTTACATAGATCAAGTAACACAACAACTTGAGAATGAAGGTGTTGATAAATTTAATCAATCCTATGATAACTTGATAAGTACATTATCAAATGCTATACATTCTGGTTGTAAAGATGAGTAGTGGTTAGGATATTTCAGCTACAATAAGGATGTGATGTATACATGATGTTGAAGAAAACATATTTTTGCCTTGTATTATTTTGTTTGCCTCGTTTTGCTTGTGCATATGATTATTTTATTTCTATCAGCGCAGGCCCAGGTTGGACTAGCCCGGGGAAAACTCAAACCCTAGTCTTGTCTCCAGACGTTATTAAAACCTATGTTCCAGAAAATCTCGCAAGTCCTCATGTTCTGGTAGACGGTGAAATCTTTTTCGGAATTCAACAGTCTTATTTCAAGTCTGTAGAGAGTCAGTTTGGCCTCGATCTTTATGCCAGCAGTCCCGTCAAGCTTAAAGGCTTTATTCAGGAAGATGGTGATCCTAACTTTCAAAACTATACTTATCGGTACAAAATCAGCCATGAACACCTTGCCTTGAAAACCCAATGGATTTTCGAAAATGCTATGAATGTAAACCCCTATGTTAGTGCTAGCCTTGGTGCTGGGCTTAATCATTCTTTTGGCTATAGCGTCTCACCGCTTATCAGTCAGGAAGTTGCAGCTCCTCCTTTTCAAAACAAAACACAAATAGCATTAAGTTATGCGATTGGCGCCGGTTTTCAGCAAAACATCAATCAACATTTTGCTGTTGCTCTCGGTTATCAGCTGGTGTCGTTTGGAAAAAGCAGTCTTTCTCATGCTAGCGGGCAAACTTCTGGCAAGGCCTTAGCATTGCAGAACGTTTACACCCAAAATCTAGAGCTTACCATCAGTTATTTTCTATGAGACTTAAATCATGAATAAACAATTTTTATCTATACTGATTATGATAAATGGACTGATTTTTTATACCATGATGACTTACGCTTCCAATCAGGCCAAATTTAGTCTGGTTGCAAATACTGCAACGTCTATCAGCGTGCCTCTCAATCGCAATGCACTGGTTCAATACACAGTCACCAACAATACGGCAGTGCAAAGAACGCTTACCATGGTCACCCTTCCTTACGCTACCCAAATTACAACGGATAATTCACAATGTGCCAACCCTTTTACTCTTGCTCATGGGCAATCCTGTAAGTTAACACTGAGTATCAATGGTTCACGTCTGCAATCGGCATTTAGTAGCGGGCCAGTCGTCTGTAAAACATTGGGAAATACTAATCTGCCCGATAAATTTTTATGTTCTCAACCAGAGCCACAAATGGTGTTAACGGTTCAACCAGTACCTGCAGTTACACCTACCATCAATAAATTGTATGTCAGCAACTGGGATGGCAATAGCATTTCCATGTGTTATATCAATGCAGGTAATTTACAGTACTGCCATATATCAGCTTTAAGTAATACATTTGTTAATCCGGAAGCATTGGCCATTAATAACAATACTCTTTTTGTTGCCAATATTGGCGGGGGAATCAGTTCTTGCCTCATTGATGCAATCACGGGTGATTTATCCAATTGTCAAAATGCTGTTCCCGATCCCAATGCTCCTATCTATGCACCGGATGGCATAGCCATTCTAAGTGGCCAAGCTTATATTTCAGACTCAGGTCCTGCATCATTTAATCAAGGCGTCACCGTTTGCGATATAGCAGGCTCGCTGCTGACTAATTGCAACTTTACCCAAGGCGATGCAACCTTTTCTGTTCCCTCCGATCTTGCCATTATGAATAACACGGTCTACGTAACTAATTTTAATAGTCAGAATGTTCAAACTACATACTGCACCATTGCCAATCCTTTGTGTACCACCTCATCGGGCGAAGGGACTATTTCTGGCACGGCTAACTTACTAAATGAGCCAGAAGGAATAACGTTTTCAACCATCAATGCAAACAATTATGCTTACTTTACCAATCATGGCAATAATACCGTGACTATTTGTGCGGTTCCTTCTACAACCATTTTCACAAACTGCACCACCACCTCAGGATATTTTACTGGTTTTGGTAATCTTGCCATTCTGACTGACACATTAACCGCTTTCATTCCCAGCGGATTAAAAAGTATCAGCATGTGTACGGTGAGCACAATAGATGGCAGTTTGAGCAATTGCATCAATTCAACAGAAACCAATTTTAATAACCCATCCGGTTTGGTGATTCAATAATGATGATGTCCATGAAAAAATGTATACTTGCGATTCTACTCTTAAGTTCCGCTGCGTTACACGCTGATGAACAGGAAAAACATCCCATCTCTCTATTATTTGGATGGTCAGATTTAAAGCCCATGAGTAACAATCATACCTACGCATACGATGTCGCGGGTACACAACCTTATTTTCAGGATTGGCATGCACAAGTAGTCAACCCTCACTATAGTTCAACGTGGGAACTGGGCATGCAATATGCGATAAAAGACAATCAGTATAATTTGACAGTAGATTGGCTTCATTTAAATTCAAGTGATAGCGCATCAAAGCAAGGCAATCAAACACTGAATTTAGCGGATATTGAATTTATCGCACCACCCTTTGAAATGAGCCCGCCTGTATTTGGCATTCGAAGAGCTGATGCAAAATTGAAATATGATTTTGATAATATTGCAATCAATCTCGAAAAATTGTTTTATCCCTATGCCAACACCAGCATAAAAATGATGACGGGGCTGAATATTATCCGATTAAAACAAAACATGACGACCATATTCAGTGATTACGTTGGTTCATTACCCACAGATTATAGTTATGCATTGCCAGCAGATCCCTTGTTTTCATTTCAAATTCAGTCAATCTCACAATTCATCGGTATAGGTCCTGATTTAGGCCTCTCTGGCCAGCTTGAAATTTTTGACGGGTTAAGCATGGTAGGAAGTGCACTGGTTTCCTTGAACGTTGGCAGTATAAACGTTGAAGAAAATTTTTCCTCGACTTCGACCAGACTGGTCTCACAAGGCATAGGCGTTAGTAATCAGCAGGTGACAACACCAAACAAAATACAAGTGGTTCCTGGTGTGGATGGCAAATTAGGGTTGGTTTATCAATTTAAAAATCCGCGTCTCAGAAACCTGAGTGTTGAAGCGGGCTACCATATTGCTGCCTATGTGAATGCAATTTCCACCACCAGTCCACAAACATTGGTGCAACCTGGCACAGATACTGCGACACCAGAATTTTCAACTGGAACCATGGCCATTGTTTCCATGACACAACAAGACAGACCATTTAACTTAAATGGTCCTTATTTGGTAGTGAAATTTAATGTTCTGTGTTAATGCTCCATCAAATAATTTTTTGATCTTACTATAAATATTCAGAAGCATTCTCATAGGTAATAAAAATAGTTTCTTCTGCTTCTGGAAATGCTTGATAAAAATGTTTTAATGCCCTTTCGTGTCGTGACTGATTATTTTCCCAGGTTACTTGATAAGGAGTGATTTGTTTGCCATCGACTCCAATGAAATCAACTTCTCCTTGATTGGTTTCTTGCCAATAAAAAACGTTTTCATGTTTTTGTCTTAAGCGCAAATAAGTCATTAATTCAAAACTTTTTCCGAAATCACGAAATTCTGTATTTGTAATCGCATAACGGAGGCCTGAGTCAATAGGGTAATATTTTTTTTGTCTATTCAATCGTTTTTTTTCTGAAAATGAAAAATAAGGACATGCGAATAATAAATAGGCTTGCTCGCAAGCTTCCAGGTAAATTTTGACAGTATCCACCGTTAAATCCATAGTTGCAGCAATTTTTCGAAAGCTTAATTCAGCACCACAGCTTTCAAATACCATTTTGGCTACTTGTTTAATAGCATCGGGAGAACGCGCATGCACTCGTTTTAATACATCACGTAAGATAATATCATTAAAATATTCTTGTAATAATTGATAAGGATGATCATACGTTAATGGGCGAGGAAATCCCCCAGAAATCAAATACTCTTTAATGGCTCGATCAGGAAAAAGTTCATGATATTCTGAAAATGAAAAAGGGAATAACTCAATTGTAATATGACGTCCAGTCAACGCAGTCGCAAATTCACCGCTCAATAATCGAGAATTTGAACCTGTTAAAATATAATAATTATTTTTAGGGCGCTCCAATTGTGTATGTAACCATTTTTCCCATTGCAACACATTTTGAATTTCATCAAAGAAAAAATAACACGGTTTATCAGGTGAAATTTTATTTCTAAATAATGAAACAATTCGAGTTAATAAAGTATGATCTAAATGATTGAGTAATCGAGGATCTTCAAAATTACAGTAGCAACATTGCGGAAGTGCTAAATCATAATGAAAGGGTAGTTGACTTAGCAAGGTTGATTTACCACCTCTGCGGACACCTTGAATAATGAGTGCCAAATCAGAATGAAGGGTTGAGGGTAGGATTACTTGCCGCATTAATCCTGTAAAAGGTGGTTTATCCCAATAACTCCACTCTTGCAAAATATCAATAAGTGATTGATTAGACAGCATAATTTTTAAATGCCCAGCTTGCTCGACGATTCTGTCTAGTATAGTCGACAACTATTGTTGTGTCAAGTTAACTAGACAGTTGATGGAAACACACTTAATCTAATGGTTGATCGTGTTTATAATAATAAAGATACGATAGTTCCATTGACTCTTTCTCCTGAAAAAGAAATTGAAGATAATCTTCAAACAATTTTTGATCCAAATGCAGATTTGACCCTAAATGAGGCAAAAAAATGGTTAGAATCACTGCCTACATGTGGAAATTCAAGAAGTTAATGCTATCTTAAATAAAACCAATGCAAAACAAACGACCGCTTATTATCCAATAATAACGTTTCCAATTTTTATTGGTGAAGATAAAATCGAAATCTCAGAAAGACATACATTAAACGTAATACAACCAAGTAATTTTTTTGCAAGAATTGCAGGCAAAAAAATCATGCTTACAGAAATACAACAAAATATAGTTGATTGTTTTTATACGAGAGAAGCATTTTAAAATAACCCCAAATTTAAAAATAGATGGATACAGTTAAGAAAACATAATTACCTTTAACTCGAAGGTAATATCAAGGGTAATCCACCACTCTCTTTACTGCCAATGATAATTATTTTTGTATTTGGTGATTTTGCTATGATTTCTGTTGCTTCTATTCCCTTCCATTCTAGTAAATTTTTATCAATGCCTTTTTTAACAATTTCTTGGAATTTTTGTATGCCTTCTGCCTCAATAGTTTTTCGTTCGGCTTCTAATTTTTCTTTTTGTAATCTGAATTTCATTGCTTCAGCTTCTTGTTGTTGAGCTTGCTTTGATTCAATAGCCACTCTCACAATTTCAGGTGGTGATATTTCTTTAAGCATAACAGATTCAACAATAAATCCACGTGGAGTTAATGTCTTTGTTAATAAATCCTGAATTTTATGTTGAATTTCATTACGAGCACCGCTAAAAAATTGTTCGGCACCATATTCACTTGTTATCTCACGAATACTGGATCTGATATGTGGTTCTACAAATTGATCAAAATAATCAGTACCTAATGTTTTATAAATATCTTCAACTTTATACTTATCAAGATGATAATTTATCGATGTTTTCAATGTCATATTTAGCATTTCTTTTGATGGTATTACACCTTCTTCATCAGCTTTTTGGGTTCGTATATTCATCTTAACAATTCGTACAAAAGGATTAAGCACGTAAAACCCTGGTTCAAGATAACCATCTTGCACTTTGCCAAATAAAACACGAATGCCCACTGAACCTGTAGGTATAGTCACTGCACAGGATAATATTATTAAAATAATGATGGGCGGTGCTAAAAGAAACATAAAAAAGGATTTAAAATTTTTAATCATAAATTTTCTCGCGAGTTATTCTTAGATAGTATGGTAAATTTTCATGCTAAATTTGTTATTTATTATCGAGTCGCAGTCTACCATGTATCAATAGGATTTAATATGTTTGAATATATTTAGACTGTTTGATTAATGATCAATTAGCATTGTTATATCAACGGATTTTCTTGATTAACAGAAAAGATGAATCCTAAACAGGGTGGCCTGAAGTAACTAATCCTGGATTCCAGGCTGCACAATTTGCACCTGCTTGATAAGTCGATTCAAAGAATGCCAATAAATCCTTGTCAGGATCATCAGCAGTGCGAATAGCCTCATAATCTAGAATAAATTCCAGTAGCGAACTATCCCATCGCGCTGCTTTTGGCTGTATTTTAGCGTGTTCAATTTCTTTTGGTTGCGGATAAGTGTAAGAGTAATAGGCGGCTTTTGGATAAGCATCATTTCCATGCCACCAGCCAATTTCAATTTGACCTTCATCCATTGCATTGCGTCTGATATAACCCGAATTGATACCTGTTGTTTCAGCAACTATGCCATTATACCGTGCATCCCGTAAATCAAACGTACCCCACATCAAACCGATGGGTGGTGATTCACCGTTAAATTTCGCATGATAAACCTGCATCACACGATAGGAATTCAATAATATATGCCACCAGGACTTTGCCAAATCGTTTTTATATTCCTGCATTTCCACATCATTTTGAAATGGAATTGGTGTTACTATTTCTTGTGGATTTGGATTAATCATTAAATCGATTTGCATTGATTTTAATAATTTTAAAAAAGTATCATACAAATCTGATACCGATTGTGATTTAAGATCGAATGAATTGTGTTTTCCCCAGCTGGTGGTACAGCTTATTTGATGCCTAAGAAAATCAATATCAATACTAAAAACCGCTTTTTTATAAGGAATTAATCCTGTAGTAAGGCCCGTACTGGTAAGCCACAGTGCGACATTGGACCAATGGGGTTCAAAAGGTGTATTTAACTTTAATTTTCCAATCATTTGTACGCACATATGGAGTAAATGAGCTGTAGATTTAAATTCATCGTAAGAAAGAGCTGGCCATGCAGAATAATTTGATTGATTCATGGTTTCATCCTTAAAGAGTTGGTTCTATATCGTGATTGACAGATCCCATAATTAATCTTCCATTAGTTTCATTATATTAGTTATATTTGCCATAGCAATGGATGTTGAGTGGTATGAATTATTTAATCTTTTCTTTATAAATGATCATTTGCATCTGTTTCATTTGTCCCTCTAACTCGCGCATATCTTTAAGAAAAATATGGTTTGCCAGAAGTCACATTAAAATCATGGGAAAATGGTACCACCAACCTGACAAAATCTGGCGTTGAACGTTGCGTTGAAATTTATCGTAATGAAGGCCATCTAGCAGCCTTTGTTTTTACCTAATTTTTTCCTAGTATATTGATATTATCTCCAATAAGTCCTATAATTTAGGTATTAACGGAGATTGAATCAAGTGAAAATTGAAGCTTTTTTTCACACAAACCCTGTTTTCCGCCATGATGAATTTGCGAGTTTAAAAGCGGGGCAGGGCGTATATAACCCGCGCGCTGTTTGTAAGGCATTGCTGTACTATACAAATACGGCACGTCTGATAAATGTGCGGCGTGGAATATACGCTGTTGTACCGCCAGGTGTACCGGCAGATCAGGTATCAGTAGACCCATATTTACTTGCTGGCAAGGCATCCATTGATAGTGTTCTGGCTTATCACACTGCTCTTGAACTTCATGGGCTTGCTTATTCAGCATTTGAGCAATTTACTTTTTTAACGGCTCAAAAAATTAAGCCATTTGAATTTAGAGGCCAGAGGTTTCAACCTGTTGCACTTTCCGTCGCATTAAAAAAGAGTGGGGATAGCAATTTTGGCATTGAAGAAATGGATAGGCAAGGCATGACAATTCGAGTGACAAATCTCGCACGAACATTTGTTGATGTACTTGACCGTGTTCAATTTTGCGGGGGCTGGGAGGAGGTTGTGCGCTCAATAAGTAACATGGCAACTTTGGATGTGGATGCTGTAGTTAAGTATTGTCTTCTATTAAATAATCGTATTTTAGCTGCAAAGACAGGATTTTTTCTTGAACAGCGTCAAGGAGCTTTCAGGGTTAGCAACGATGTATTACAACCATTAATAGATAAAAAACCATTAACGCCACAATCACTTGTGGCACATGAACGTGAAGGAGGGCAATTGGTTAAAAGGTGGAATCTTATATTGCCTGTACGAATTTTGAAAAAATCTTGGGAAGAACCAGATCATGATGTCTAAAGACTTGTTACTGAGAGAAGCGAGAGCAAATAACTATAAGCCAGAAATACTGGAAAAGGTATATCGACTACTGACAACACTGGATCAATTTATGTCTGTTCCTTATCTTAGTGAACGCTTGGTTTTAAAAGGAGGCACGGCTTTAAATTTATTTTGTTTTGACGAGGTACCAAGACTATCTGTCGATATCGATCTTAATTATATAGGGCAACTTGAACGAGAAAGCATGTTGCAGGAACGACCTCTGATTAACGATGCAATTAATCAGATTCTTCATCAAAATCGATTTGAGCTGGATCGCAACCCCACGCATCATGCGGGTGGTAAAATGGTATGGCGATATCCGAGTGTATTAGGGCAAAAAGGAAATCTGGAAATTGACCTGAATTATATGTATCGGCAACCTCTTTGGCCGATAAAATTATTAACCCCGAAAATTCCATTTGAAAAAACTATTCATGTGCCAGTACTGGATATTCATGAACTGGCTGCGGGCAAGCTTTCCGCTCTTTTTTCTCGTACCGCTAGCCGTGACTTATTCGATGCTCATTACTTATTAACAAAATGTGATATTGACGCCAAAAAATTAAGGACGTCTTTCGTGATCTATCTGGCGATGACGGAAATCAGGTTGTCTAATCTTGTACCTCAATATATTGAATATAATATTCTGGATATCCGTAATCGCTTACTTCCTGTATTACGTCAAATGGAGTTACCCCGTGGACAAATTGATCTGAAGAAATGGGCAGCTAAAACATTAAATGAATTGCATGAGGCCCTGTCCATGCTCATCCCTCTAAATGAAGAAGAAGTTGAGTTTATTTCATTGATTCGGGAATCTGGTGAAATCAGACCGCAATTGCTTACAACCGACAAACATTTAATACAAGCCATTCAATCTCATCCGGCAATTATATGGGTAATTAAAAATTTCAAAACTAAAAATGAATAAGGTGGGTTAAATTTTTAGGTTTCTACAGCCGCAGTCATTTTTTATAATTTGTCTGGATGCTGGTGCTATATTTCTGGTTATGGATTGGAGTATGAGAATGATAGTATCCTATTCCATTCCAGAGAGTTTACCTGAAGCTAGGAAAGGGTAGCTTAAGAACGACAGTTCCAGTCCATGGCAAGAGAGATATTGGTAAAGGATTACTGGCAGCAATCGATAAACAAACGGGGGTAAAATTAAAATGAACGTATTATATCCTGCTATTTTTAAATATGACCGAACAGAAAAGCGTTATATGGTTCGTTTTCCCAATTTGCCCGAAGCAATTACGGAAGGTGAAACACTGGAAGAAGCAATGTTTAATGCATCTGAAGTTTTAACATTGACTCTGGAAGGTCGGGTTGATGAGGGCATAAAAATACCCATGCCTACTTATTACAAGGAGGCTAAACTGATTGCCCCATCGGCAAGGGCACAGGCCGCTTTTTTCTGTCTGCATCGGAATAGACGGTTGTTCATTATATAAGTTGCTATATAAGCCTACTTTCAAAGAAGTCAGTTATTTTTTAGGCGTTTTCTTTGATACTTCGACATCAATCATTTTTTGTTTTATTTCATTTAAGACATCTTGAGGCAGCTTATTTTTAGCAGCGTGGACAAAAAGCATATCTCGTTTATAATCAGGATAGAGTATCGTATTAATTAGATCATGACATTCTGCCACCAGTAGTGCTGCCTCTTTATCGGTACAATTATTTTTATTATTGTTAGTTATGGAAGCCATCATATGGTATGCCAGAGCATGAGCGTCAACACCATTTTTTATTGCGCTTGATAGCAAATTAAATACCTTGGATAATTCCTTTTTATTGTTAGCATCGTTATTCACTGCCTTGACGGTAAATGGATTATCAAACAACACATAAAATAATAAAATTTCTGTTTTACTAATGTTTGCTGCACCAATCGGGAGAGAAGAGAACAGTTCAGAACCATTGTTGCCAGTATCTATTTCCAATCTATGATTTAAAGAATAATGGCTGTATATATTGAACCCTTTAGAATATGATTTCAGTAATTCAATTAATTTATCACCTAACTTAAATCCAGGATATAGATTGTTTATATTTTTACAAACTGAAGTTTCTAAATTATTATCATGTGATAACAAAAAAGGAATAAACTTAAGATTTGGCAATGGAAATGAATCATTATAATCCGACAACTTGATTATCTGTTCAGCAAGCATCTCTTTTGCCTCACTATCGGTTACGGCAGTTATATTAAAAAAATGATGAATAAATAAATATTTCAAACTATTTAAATCCATATCTTTATGATCGTTCTCTAGAAAGTAAAATATGTTAGAAAATTTCATATCACCACCATAAGCCGTACCGGGATATGGGTAAACATTTAATCTCTTCATTAACTGATTTCTTACTTCTTCTTCATTTTGCCAAAAATGCAAATTTTTCTTTATATAATCATTAATTGCATTTTCTTTAGCATCCTTGAGCTTAACTTGAATAGCTTCAAACAAAACGGAATAAATTTCTTGGACACACTTAAGCTTTGCCTCATCAAAACTAAGCTGGATTTTTCGATCCAATTCCTGTCCACAAAATAGTGCTTTTTTGTCCTCGATTGAGATGAGTGGACGATTTTTCATTTGAAGGCTCCTCTATTGTAGTTGCGTATATGTGTTATATAAATTATATCACTAGCTCCGAAAATAAATTGTTATAAATTCAATTTACTCTTGCTAGTTAGCTATTACTGACTTATTTATTCAATGAATAAACAAATATAAATCAATTAGTTAATCATATTCAAGCACGTGGATGCATATACTGAGGAAAATGCACGTGGAACAACTGTAAATTATTTTACATTTGAAGACAATCCACAAATATGTACTAATACTGAAAACTCTATCAGTGTATCTGCTAAAACAACCTCTTAATTAGCGGATACATAATACTTAATTATTATTACCATCTATTACTTTTAATGTAACAATATTTTCTGAACAATCATTGATTGTAGCTTTCTTACTTATTTCTCTTCCAAGCTGTCTTCCGTGATTAAAACCAGTATTATAAGCAATTTTATACAAATCAATATTTTTAATTTTTTCAATTAATAAAATATTATCGCATATTTCGTCACCAGATAATATTTCATCGGCGTTACTATCAGAAAGTTTGTATTTATTATCGCGCAGAATTTCAGAAATCTTTAGCATGGATTTACGTTGTGAATCAACATAATCATCAATAGTAATTTTCATCAGATCAACAGGATTGATGTCATACATAATACGTTTATCATTTTTAATGTCTTCAAATGTAAATTTTGGAAAAGTATGTTCGCCAAATACCTTAAAGCGATAAACAACGTTTCTTTTCGATAAGTTATAATAATGACTATCTAACGATAGTTGATATCGAGGTTTAATTTTATTAAATAAAAGAAAAATGGCATCAATTATTTTCATGTTTACCACATCTTAGAAATCGTGTTGTGGTTATGATGGCCAAAATGATATATTTTATATCCAATTCTGGAATCAATTTTTAAATCTTTTGTTCCTTGTTTCCATTGCAAGCATGTGGCTGGTGCTGATTCAATCATAATATTATTATAATTAAATTTATAATCACCATGAACATGACCACAAATGATAAGTTCTACTCTAGTTCCTGTTACGATATTCCAAAATTCATTTCTATTTTTTAAAATATAATTATCAATAAGAGGGGTTCCTACCTCAGCAGGGTGATGATGCATCACAATTGCTATTTTTTGATTTTTGGGAAGTTTTAATATTTCATCTTTTAGTATGTCCAGCTCTGATGGTGACAAGTAACCTTCGTCAACGCCATCAATTTTAGTATTGATAAAAATTACATTCCAGTTTGATAATCGTAAAGTGCGTGTTCGAATAAAATTTTTAGCATTTTTAAATACAGATTCCATTTGAGAAACGTTATCATGATTTCCAGGTATCCAGTATATAGGAATATTTAATTTGACGAGGTTATCTAGAGCTTTTTGATAGGATTGTTCTGTTTCATCTTGTGATATATCTCCTGTAAGAAAGATCATATCAGTATCATTGATATCTTCGATGAGAATCCTATCAATAATATTTTTAAATTTTATATTGCTTTTTATACCGTATATCTCTAATTCATCATTAGTAAATAAATGGGTATCAGTTATTTGAATAACTTTTGTAATGCCACTCTTCAACATTTGATTTTTCATATCTGTTTTCGCCAGTGATGTTTTCATTAAAAACTGCTATTGGATTGTAGGAGACACCATAATCAAAGTAGTCTAATTTTTCTATTCGCTTGATTGTGTTTGCCAATAAAACTGCCACTGGAAACAATATGATCGCTATTATCATTTTATATATCCAAGTATTACACGAAATCTCAGCAATGTGATTAATAGTATATTGTCCATAAAAATTAATAGGGTAGGAAATAGATACCAAAATGGCTTTACCGATTCCATTTGAAATAAGAAATCGCACAATGAAGTATTTGCCAGACATGTATATCTTTAGTTTTGACATAATAATATCATTAACAAAATATGCTGACGTTACGGCAATTGAAGCTGCTACTAGTACATACCAAAGATTGTGATAAAGACTGAGGTAATGAAATGTTGTGGTAGAGTTTTCAGGTGAAGGAAGAAAAACAAATAAATTTATTGTTAAGATAAATAATGCTTGGCATGAAAGTTGTACCCAAATGATTCGACCAGCTAAATTAAATCCGTATACATCAGTTATAACGCTTGCGAGTAAAAAACTGAGTGGGAAAATCAGGCCACTTGCGGCAAAATCATGCCCATAGATAGATACCACTTTGAATGCCAAAGCATCACAAATTAATAAAATAGTTATCATTAGACCAACTAAGGGGCCATATAATTTCAATCTATGCATTTTTACTTATCAATCATGAAAATGTTGAATTGCTTTTATTACGATACCGTGAATAATGAAGTCATTACTTTTTACAGTATTATCACCGATTATTTCTGAAATAGGCTTAAAGAAATATGATTTTCCTTCAATAAATACCTTTCTGAAGCATGGAGGGTGTTTATCAAATTGTACTAATACAATATCGCCATCCAATAATGAATCGACATGGAATGGTTTATTAAATAATTCCGTACTGCCAAGACTACTTGTAGCAGCTATATTAATAACATCTGCCACAATAGTCTTCTCATTGGTATTTGAGATATTAATGATTTCAGTACTTGTTATATAACTTTCTGCATATTTGAACATTTCAAAAAGTGAATTATTTATAAATTCCGTGAATCTTGTCGGCAGCTTGAATAAGTTGCCATATAGAATTGAATCATACTTTAGGGAATAAAGTTCTTGTAATAAACGATGTTCTCCCAAACTTAATCCATTCTCCTTCATTTTTGCAGCAAGATTATCAATGCTTTGTTCGAATGCTGACATTTGATTTTCATCTAGCAATACGTCACCAATCTTATCAAGTGCAAGTATGAGTCCCTGTTGTGGAATAGATAATGCCATTTTACTGCTAGTAAAAAGATTGATTGTGGATTTCAGGATGATATTTTCAAAATTATTTTTTAACGCATTGTTGCCATCTCTTTCTCTCATATAAGGCAGCATATTTTTGCATAGTTCTATGACAAAAGCTGGTGCGATAAGCGTGTTCCTGACAAATCGATTGCTAACCATATCAAGACCCATTTGATCTATCTCTGATAAAGAAAAATTGGTCAGTCCATCAACTCCTATAGATAAAACATCAAGAGATGTTTTTACTACATTTTCTATTACTGGATCACTGTCTGAACGGCTATTTGACATTAGCTATTACTCTCCATCCACAAAAGTAAGTATTTTCATTATTTTTTTAAATGAATTATTTTTTATTACTGCATGTCATGATGCCGATCATCATCCATTGCATGCACATAACGGCGCGTTGTTTCTCCACTCTCATGACGATGATTTTCGTCACTTAATTCTATTTCCATTTATATATTCAACGGTACTACTTTAAGAATCTGAATTTGGCAGCTCTTTGCTTATCATAAAATTTACTTACACAACCTTATAATAAAAATTTAAGTAACTTTTCATTTACAAACTCAGGTTGATCTGAAGAAATTGTATGTTTAGCACGGGGAATAATATCTACGGTAATTGATGGTGCAACAGAATGGATACGCGACGCGACGGTAGTTGGATTGCATAGAACCTCATCTTGCCCCATAAGAATTAATGTCTTGGATGGGAGTTGTGAAAGCTCATGATCTGATATTAGTGGAACTTGATCAAAGTTAAATTTATAAGATTGGTACTGAGTAACGAAAGCATCTACTCCCCATGCGGGCCACTGTGATGCACCTGCTGAGATATAGTTTAAAAATTTCTTGGCAAAGAAAGATGTTGGCAATACGCTGGCTAAAATAGCGCGATACATCACAGAGAAACGCGGATTGGCTAATGGTGGTGCTAAAAGAGCAAGTGAAGATACTGATTCTGGATAGAGCAATGAAAATTTCCACGCAAACATTCCGCCGAGCGAACACCCACACAATGCAGCCTCATGAATTTCAAGCGCGGCAAATACTTCTTTTAACCAACGAGCATGTCCATCTGACTTATAAGAGGGTCTTGTACCGGCACTTTTGCCAGGCTCACCGATGATATCAACCATAAATACCTGGAACTTGCTAGAGAGTGCAGCAATGTTATGAAACCACATGGTTGAATTTGTCGCCGCGCCATGTAAAAGCACAAGGGGTTTCGCTTGTGGTGAGCCTGAAACAATAACATGTGTTTTACCAAAACTAGTCATTAGAACCTGTGCTTTATAAGGAATAGGCCAGCGGGTAAGAAAATCATCATAGGAAGCCATCGAATTACCATATGCTTTAAGAGATTTATACGCAGATTGAATTGTCATTTTATGATGCCTTTATTACCCATGTCAGTTTGTAGCGTAACCTTATGATTTAAATTGGAATCAGTTTCCAGATTTCATCTGATTTATTTCCACCAAGAAACGATCAAGTAAAAAAACGAAACTGACAAAATGGATTCTAATAAGAAACGCATGCTAGCGCAAATTGAAAAAAACATAAACAATCTTTATTGTCTGGATTATCTTAAATTTTTAACCGTTTTAATTACCATAATTAACCCTCCTTTTCTTGCGGAAACGAATTTGATCTTCAGGTAATATAAAGGAACGTTTTCGTTACTCAGAAAAATTAGGCGTTATTTATTTGGGTTAGAAAAAGAGAAAGCTGACTAGAATCGCTGTAGTAATACTAAATGTTAAGACATAACGAAGGTTAATCATGACCATCCAAACAGCATATAAATCAAATAAAGCTCGAGATAAAGCCCTTACATCATATGAAAATATTCTTAACCATTGGCCTGTTTTTTATGAACAACGAATGGTTACAACTAGCTTCGGTGAAACATGTATTATGGTATCAGGCTCTCAAGGAGCTAAACCTCTCGTTCTACTACATGGTGGCGGCGGAAATTCCACTATGTGGAGTGATAATGTGGCTTCTCTCTCTAAATACTTTCAAGTCTATGCAATAGATATCATTGGCGAAGCAGGGAAAAGTTCTGGCACAAGACCCTCCTATAAATCTGATGGGCATGCTCGTTGGTTAAAAGAAGTATTTGATGAGCTTGAAATTCATGAGGCCGCACTGTGTGGTGCGTCGCTCGGTGGTACGATTGCTCAACAATTTGCTTTGGTTTTTCCTCAACACGTCACCTCACTTATACTTCTTGCACCACCATCTCTTTTTAAAATGCAGCCTTCGTTTTTATTTCACGCAATTTTAGCAAATATTTTTCCAACCAATTTTTTTGCAACACGATTTTTAAAATATATATCTGCACGCGGAAATAAATTTTCAAAACAAGAAATACAAGCTTTTATAATTCAAATTCAAGCCTACAGGCCAAATATGGATAAAATACCCATTATTTCTGATCATGATCTTGCTCAGCTTCCTCATAAGACATTGGTACTTCTTGGCCAAGATGAAGTTCTCTACGATCCAGAGGCGGTTGTTTCAAGAATTCGTTCAGTTGCTCCATTTATTACGATTGCTATGATTCCAGGAGCGAAACATATGACTTCTGTAGATCAGCCTGATTTGGTAAACGATAAGATTATTCAATTTCTAAATAAAGAGTGGTCAGTTTCAGCAGTCTAATTCCGAAATGAAGAAGAATTGGTTTAATTATCAATGATGAAAGGAAAAATGGCGACAAAACGCAGCTTCCGTACCTTAGCGCCAACTTAGTGTCAAAAATTGATACGAGATGTTTTAAGCACTATGAAAAGCAACACTTCTGTTTGAATAAAGGAATAAAATGAAAATTTTGGTAGATGCTGATGCTTGTCCAAATAAAATAAAAGAAATTTTATTTCGTGCTGCTATTCGAACAGAAACTAAATTAATATTAATTTCTAATCACGCAATATTAACGCCAGCATCACCTTTTATTTCTAAAATACAAGTAATCGCTGGATTGGATGTTGCTGACAATAAAATTTTACAAAGTTTGGAGCCTGGTGATTTGGTTATTACAGCAGATATTCCTTTAGCTGACGCTGTGATTGATAAAAATGGAATGGCATTAAATCCAAGAGGTGAATTTTATTCAAAAGAAAATATTAAAGAACGATTGTCATTAAGAAATTTTAGTGCTGATTTACGCAGTAGCGGGGTGACAACAGGGGGACCACGAGCATTAAGTAAAAATGAAATTCAGCGATTCGCAAATGCATTACATTCTATTCTAAGCTAAGCTAAGAATGTTTATATCAGCAGCGGCTAAATCATTTTTTATTAATTTCATCCGCTATCTTGATTGACTTGCCAAAAGCTGGAAGGAATCATCTGATTTTAAGTTTGAATACTCTTCCTTGCCAGTATAAAGCGGTAAGTGAAGGTTCATGCATTTACTTTACACTCCTTCACCTCTACCAACTAACACTAGCGGAAGATTTACAGACCTTCCAGATATCAATATGTCAGACATGTCTTTTTGAAATACTCAATAAAATTATTCAATTTCTCCTTATCAAGGTAAATAGCATTTTTTGAAACATAATTCAGGTATATTCTGTTAAAACACGCTTCATATTTTCCTTGATCAGGCATCTCTGTCGTACTTTTTAAATTTTCCAGTTTGACCTGATGAAATTCAGGCTGATATCCTGATTTTATCGTATAGTATGATTTTCCTATACAGCAAACTGCACAAGCAGCCAGATCATCATAAGCATTTATATTTATTTTTTTGTCAGCAAGTTTAACAAGATCCCATGCAGTCAGATTTACACTCCATGACAAGACATTATTATTTTCTTTAACATTTTCAATTCCACCATTGCAGCGATCACCGCCAGTAATATTCCTGATACTGAAAGTTTCCTTATCTTTTCTTTCGACAAGATAAATATTAGTAAAATCCCCACTTCCTCCACCATTGTTGAGTGTATAAATCCAGTATTTTGATTTCTCTGCCGGATAGAAGTGATAATAGGTGTATCCTTGCAATCCTCGTGATATGCCACGATTTTCCCAGTTGTACCCTATAAATCCTTCTTTCTGAAGTTTTGAATTTATCCCCTTGATAAAATAATTGGCATTTTTTGAGCCACATTTACGAAGAGCGATAGTGTTTGAAGATACATCAGAAAAACATAAGCTATCAATAGGTTTCCCTTGATACATCAGATCATTCGGCACAAATTGAGTTGATCTTGCATGTGCACTCATACAGATAATACAAGATAATAAAATTACAAAATTTTTCCTAATCATTAAATTTGTCCTTAAAGTCATTAGTTGTTTTTCCAGCGCCATTAGAGTCTGCAATAACAAGTATATGCGGCATGAGTTATTTAATCCTTTA
>Ga0207137_1006_pt2 | contig 74207 bp, 57 predicted proteins | sample Alteio_BWMinHeat_9_FD_153572 | JGI IMG/M metagenome (GOLD analysis project Ga0207137, IMG submission 153572) | Enriched cells from forest soil in Barre Woods Harvard Forest LTER site, Petersham, Massachusetts, United States -... | ecosystem: Environmental > Terrestrial > Soil > Temperate forest >...
CAACGTTGACGACTGCGACCTCGAATGGATCAGTCAATGCTATGCAGGATTCCTTTATGCCATTAGGAGGACTTATGCCCCTGTGGTTAATGCATTTAGGCGAAGTGGTTTTTGGTGGCGTGGGTTCGGGATTAATGGGCATGCTTTTACTGGTCATACTCACTGTGTTTGTAGCGGGATTGATGGTGGGTAGAACACCGGAATATTTAGGTAAAAAAATCGAACCATTTGAAATGAAAATGGCATCGATTGGTGTATTAGTCATGCCTTTAGCCGTATTGATATTAACAGGATTTGCTTCTGTGAATCACATGGGTACGGATTCATTGTTAAATAAAGGTGCGCATGGATTAAGTGAAATACTCTATGCGTTTACATCCATGGTCAATAATAACGGAAGTGCATTTGCTGGTCTCAATGCGAATACGGTTTTTTATAATGTGGCAGGAGGGATAGCCATGTTAATCGGTCGATATTGGATAGCCATTCCAGCTTTGGCTATAGCAGGATCATTGGCACGCAAGAAAGTGATTCCAGTCGGTGCGGGAACATTGCCAACGCATACGCTTTTATTTATTTTTTTATTAATTAGCGTCATTATTATTTTAGGCGCGCTGACGTTTTTTCCAGCATTGGCATTAGGGCCTATAGTCGAACATCTTTTGCTTTGGGATCAATATGGCCACTAAAATTTCATTGTGGGATTTGACTATTATCAAGCTTGCGGTACGAGATTCATTTCTCAAATTATCACCACGTAATCAAATAAGAAATCCTGTCATGTTTACGGTGTATGTCAGTGCAATACTGACGAGCGGATTATTTATTCGTGCGCTATTAGGTCAACGTGAAGCATCAGCCTGGTTTATTCTCGTTGTTTCGTTGACATTATGGTTTACGATATTGTTTGCAAATTTTGCAGAAGCCATGGCAGAAGGGCGCGGCAAAGCACAGGCGCTCGCTTTACGTAAATCACGTCGTGATATTCAAGCTAAAAAATTGGTGAGACCAGAACGCGATGCTAAACAAATCCTTTTGCAATCGGGAGAATTAAGAGCAGGCGATATTGTATTGGTTGAAGCAGGTGATTTTATTCCTAGCGATGGCGAAGTGATAGAAGGAATAGCATCGATAAATGAAAGTGCGATCACTGGTGAAAGTGCACCGGTTATTCGTGAAAGCGGTGGTGATCGTTCATCGGTTACGGGTGGAACGCAAGTGATATCGGATTGGTTAATTGTGCGGATTATATCGAATCCCGGGGAAACTTTTTTAGATCACATGATTGCATTGGTTGAAGGGGCGAGACGAAAAAAAACGCCGAATGAAATTGCCTTAACCATTTTGCTTTCTGCATTAACCATCGTATTTTTACTGGTATGTGCGACCTTGTTGCCCTTATCTATTTACAGCAGTTTTGCGGTCCACACAGGAGGCGCTGTTTCTATCACCGTATTAATTGCATTATTTGTTTGTCTTGCACCGACGACTATAGGTGGATTGTTATCAGCTATTGGTATTGCAGGCATGGATCGTATGATACAAGCGAATGTGATTGCATTATCCGGTAGAGCGGTTGAAGCTGCGGGCGATGTGGATGTTTTGTTATTAGATAAAACAGGAACGATTACATTAGGGAATAGACAAGCCGCACAATTTATTCCAGCTGATGGCGTCAATGTCGTGACGCTTGCTGATGCTGCGCAACTCGCTTCATTGGCAGATGAAACCCCAGAAGGTCGTAGCATTGTTGTATTGGCAAAAGATCAATATAACTTACGAGGTAGAGAGATTGCAGAATTAGGTGCAACGTTTATTCCGTTTTCTGCACAATCTCGCATGAGTGGCGCAAACTTACCCGGTAGACAAATTCGTAAAGGAGCAGCAGAAGCTATAGAAATTTACGTAAAACAATTAGGTGGTAGTATTCCACCTTCCGTTAAAAATAGTGTAGATAGTATTTCTCGTAAAGGTGGAACACCGTTATTAGTGGCAGAAGGCGCGAATGTATTAGGTGTAATTTATCTTAAAGATATTATTAAAGGTGGTATACGGGAACGATTTCTGCAATTGCGTCAAATGGGTATTAAAACCATTATGGTGACAGGTGATAATCCATTGACGGCTGCGGCCATTGCAGCGGAGGCGGGTGTAGATGATTTTGTAGCAAATGTTAAACCAGAAGATAAATTAAAATTGATACGACGCTTGCAAACAGAAGGTCATCTGGTTGCAATGACAGGTGATGGTACGAATGATGCGCCAGCATTGGCACAAGCCGATGTTGCAGTTGCCATGAATACAGGGACTCAGGCGGCGAAAGAAGCGGGTAATCTGGTTGATCTTGATTCCAATCCTACTAAATTAATTGAAGTAGTAGAGATAGGTAAACAATTATTAATGACACGGGGTGCTGTTACGACGTTTAGCATAGCAACCGATGTCGCAAAATATTTTGCGATTTTGCCAGCTGCATTTGCATCAACCTACCCATCTTTGAATATATTAAATATTATGCATCTTGCTTCACCAAACAGTGCCATCTTATCTGCCGTGATATTTAACGCAATTATCATTGTATTTCTAATACCGCTAGCATTACGTGGAGTCAGTTATCAAAAAGTTTCAGCCGCGCGCTTGTTACGTAGCAATGTCATCATTTATGGTATTGGCGGTTTAATCATTTCGTTTATAGGTATAAAACTCATTGATTTAATCGGAGTGTTTTTTTCATGATGTTTGCTTATACGCTGAAACAAATGAAAACGGCTAGCGTATTGTTGCTAGTGTTCACTGTGATCACCGGTATGATTTATCCCATTATCGTAACCGTCTTGGCACAGTTTTTATTTCATTGGCAAGCAAACGGTAGCTTGATTCAACGTGATGGTCAAATTATAGGATCTGCTCTCATTGCACAATCATTTACTCGCCCCGAGTATTTTTGGGGACGACCTTCCTTGAATTCTATGGGATCCAATCTTGCTGCCGGTAATCCTGACTTGTTATCAGCAGTCAAGGAAAGAATTAAAACACTACATAATAGTGATATGAATAATCAAACATTGATACCAGTGGATTTGGTGACAGCCTCAGGGAGTGGTCTTGATCCGGATATCAGTCCACAAAGTGCATTGTATCAAGTGCATAGAATTGCGAGGGAAAGAAAAGTTTCAGATAATGAAATGATATCGTTAATCAATCAGTTAGCTATGCATAGTGCTTGTAATATATTAGGAGAACCGCGTGTTAATGTGCTCACATTGAATCTAGCGTTAGATCGTTTACATCATAAGGATACGTGATGACACAAAATCGTCCGAAACCAGAAGCATTATTGCAGCGTGCGCAAGAAGAAGAAAGCCGAGAGAAGCGCGGCAAATTAAAAATTTATTTAGGAGCAGCGCCGGGTGTAGGTAAGACGTTTAACATGTTGCAAGATGCTCTTTTAAAACGATCACAAGGTTTAGATGTCGTTGTTGGTGTGGTTGAAACGCATCAACGTAAAGAAATTGAAAGCATGTTAATCGATTTAGAAATATTGCCTCGCCTCACACTTGAATACCATGGTCGACAAGTAACGGAATTTAATCTTGAAGCAGCCTTGCACCGCAATCCGGGTTTGATTTTGATTGATGAAATGGCGCATACCAATATTCCTAATTTACGTCATGCCAAACGTTGGCAAGATATAAAAGAAATACTGGATAATGGCATTGATGTTTATACCACGCTCAATGTTCAACACGTTGAATCGTTGAATGATGTTGTTTCGCAAATCATTCATACACGTGTAAAAGAAACGGTACCGGATTACATGTTGGAGATAGCCGATACCATTGAGTTAGTCGATTTGCCCCCAGAAGATTTATTAAAACGTTTACAAGAAGGTAAAGTCTATATTCCAAAACAAGCAGAACTCGCTGCTGAACATTTTTTTCGTAAAGGAAATTTAATTGCATTGCGAGAATTGGCTTTGCGTGTGACAGCAGAGCGGGTTGGAGAGCAAGTGTTATTGTATAGACAAGGTCAAGGTATTCGGCATATCTGGCCAACCAGGGAAAAAATTCTTGTTTGCGTTGGTTCGAGAGCAGAATCGTCTAAATTGATTCGTGTTGCAAAACGTGTAGCAACGAAATTGCAAGCAGAATGGATAGCCGTACACGTTGATGTTCCCAATGTTTCTGTTACCGAAGAAGCCTCTAATAATGTGGTGCAAAATCTGCGTCTAGCTAAAAAATTAGGTGCAGAAACGCAAATTATTATGGGATTAGATATTGTAAAAGAGATTACAAATTATGCGAGAGAACAAAATGCGACACTCATTATGGTTTGGAAGCATATTCGTCCGCGATGGAAAGATTTTTTATTTTGGAGTCTGGCTGATGAATTGACTCGATATAGTGGTGAAATCGATATTTACATTGTTACCAGTGAAACAGATGAAGAAAGTGTTGAAGAGAAATTGATTCGAGAATCAAAGCTACCTAAGGTTAAAGCGCCGTGGCGGTATTATGCTTTATCGCTTGTTACAGTGATTTTGGCCACTTTATTGAATACATTGTTATTTTCAAGTCGTGGTAGTGGTGATTTGGTGATGGTTTATTTACTGGGTGTGATATTCATTTCATCGTTTGGAAAAATGGGCCCTTCAGTCTTTACTTCTATACTCAGTGTGATTGCATATAATTTCTTTTTGACTTATCCCGATTACACATTATATCCAACCACTATAAGCAGTTCATTGACATTGCTCATGATGTTACTGGTGTCGCAAGTCATGACTTATATTACTGTATACGCCCGTCAACAAGTGGCAACAGCAAGATTAGTTCAGCATGATTCCACCGTATTGCATACGCTCAGTCGTCAGCTGGTCGCGACTCGTGGCGTTGATAAATTATTAGGAATAGCCGTACGGTATCTTGGCGAGGTGTTTAAATCAGAAGTATTGGCACTTGTTCCTGAAAATGATCAACTTGCAATTCGCGCAGGCAATGAAATGGAAGCGTTATTCGATGAAAAAGAACAAAGTGTTGCGCAATGGGTTTATGAATTAGGACAAAGCGCAGGATTAGGCACGGATACATTGACTTTTTCAAAAGCACTCTACGTGCCGTTATTGGCATCGCAAGGACCCGTTGGTGTGATACGCATTCGCCCATCAGAGATGAAGGTATTATCCCAGGAAAAAATGCATTTGCTTGAGTCGTGTGCTAATCAAATTGCATTGGCATTGGAAGTCGATAGCATGCATGAGCAGCTTAAACAATCTGAGTTGCAAATGAATGTAGATCAAATGAGTATGGTTTTTTCAAAATCCGTGGCACATGATATACGCACACCGTTAGTTGCCATGATGGGTGCAGTGAGTACATTAATGGAAATGGGCGATGCATTAGATAAACATCAAATAAAAAAGTTAGCTAATGAAATTAACACAGAATTGGAAGCGCTTAGTCGTTTGATTAATAATCTTCTTCAAATTATTTATTTGGAATCTGAAACTATTCGATTGCGATTGGATCCACATTCACTGGAAAATACGATAAAACAAGTATTGAAAATCTTAAAAAAGAAAATCGGTAAACGAGAAATCCACACTCATTTTCCTGCTGATTTGCCAGAAGTGAATTATGACGAACTTCTTTTGCAAGATGTTTTGATTAATCTCATTGAAAATGCATTAAAGTTTACATCCCCGGAATCATTAATTGAAATTTCAGTGATAGTCGAAATGGGTCGTGTAGTGGTGAGTGTAGAAGATAGAGGTCCTGGTATTGTATTTGATGAAGTAAATAAATTATTTGAAAAATTTTATCGAGGTCGCATGCTGACAACGGAGCGTGGATTGGGTCTCGGTCTTGCGATCTGTTATAACATTATTAAAGCACACGGTGGACAAATATGGGCTGAGAATAGACCGGGAGGCGGCGCTATTTTTCGTTTTACTTTGTTGATATAGTGGATGCACGTAAGTATTTTTGGCTGGCTACAACGTGTTTGCTTGAATATCAGATGCGTTGTCATCCCGCGCATGCTTTTGGCGCGGGAACTAGGGCCTTAAATTTGGCTTGCTGAACGTCGCTGGGTCCCGCGCTAAAAGCATGCGCGGGATGACACACCTGTATAGCAGCAAGTTACTATCGTTGTCGTTATTTATAAGGACAGTTGCTAATGAAGTATGTCATTGCATTAAGCAAGGTGAATTTATCTGACATTGAATTAGTCGGTGGAAAAAACGCATCGACCGGTGAAGTCATACAACACTTAAGCAGCATGGGCATTAATATTCCTCATGGATTTGCAACGACTACAGAAGCATTTAATATCTTTCTTGAGCAAAATCATCTGAATGAAAAAATTCATCAGCTAATAACCAAAGTTAAATCAAACGATATTAAAGCACTGACAAAAACCAGCGAACACATTCAGCGTTTAATCATGGCAACACCATTTTTTCCTGAGCTTGAAAAAGATCTTGCTGAAGCTTGCGCTACATTTAAAAAATCGACGGTTGCTGTTCGTTCATCTGCTACAACAGAAGATTTGGCTAATGCTTCATTTGCAGGTGCACAAAAAACTTTTTTAAATGTTAAAGGGTTAAAAAATATTTTACATGCAGTGAAACTGGTGTATGCATCGTTATATACCAGTCGTGCGATTGCTTATAGACGTGATAAACAGTTTGATGGTGTGGAAATTTCTATTTCCGTTGGCATTCAGCCTATGGTACGCAGTGATTTAGCATCAAGCGGTGTTATTTTTACTTTAGACACAGAATCTGGTTTTGATAAGGTTGTTTTAATGAATGCAACTTACGGATTAGGTGAAGCGATTGTTCAAGGTATTGTTAATCCGGATGAATTCATTTTATATAAACCGGCTTTACAAAATAAAAAATTAGCGATTTTGCAGAAAAAATTAGGCGAAAAAGAAATTAAAATGATTTATACAACGTCCAATAATCCTGAAAAATCGATTAAGAAAGTCGCTGTATCTAAATCAGATCAACAGAAATTCTGTTTGACCGACAAAGAAGTTGAGATGCTATCCAGTCAGGCCTTGTTGATTGAAAAGCATTATGGCAAACCAGTAGATATAGAATGGGCTAAAGATGGTGTTGATGGGAAATTGTATATTTTACAAGTTAGACCTGAAACAGTGGCGAGTCAAATAAATAAAAAGCACAGCATTGAACGTTATTCTCTTGCTAAAAAAAGTAAGGTGTTAGTAGAAGGCCAAAGCATAGGCCAATCCATTGGTAAAGGCCTCGCAAAAATTATTCTGGATCCTAAAAAAATGCATTCAGTCAAACCTGGGGATGTTTTGGTGACGGATATGACGGATCCGGATTGGGAACCGATTATGAAAATCGCTTCAGCTATTGTTACAAATAGAGGAGGTCGTACTTGTCATGCTGCGATTATTGCGCGTGAATTAGGTGTGCCTGCGGTTGTAGGTTGTAATAATGCAACCAGTAGTATTAAAAATAATGCCACCGTTACGGTTTCCTGTGCAGAAGGTCAAATAGGTTATATATACGACGGTGATTTGCCTATTAATGTGAAACGGATACACGTAAAAGATATGCCGAATATTCCAGTGAAACTTTGTATGAACATTGGGAATCCGGAAAGGGCGTTTTCTAATCAATTTTTACCGAATAGTGGTGTTGGTTTGGCGCGATTGGAATTTATTATAGAAAGCATGATAGGTGTTCATCCTAATGCTGTATTAGGATTTAATAAACTTAAATCATCTATTAAGGAAAAAATTAGAAAGAAAACGATGGCGTATAAAGATCCCGTAGAGTATTACATAGAAAAATTGCGGGAAGGCATATCCATGATAGCTGCTTCCTTTTTTCCGCATGAGGTTATTTTTCGTTTTTCTGATTTCAAATCAAATGAATATGCTAATTTACTGGGTGGCGATGGATTTGAACCACATGAAGAAAATCCTATGATAGGTTTTAGAGGAGCATCGCGTTATACCGATAAACAATTTATTAAATGTTTTGAATTGGAATGCAAAGCTTTTAAGCGCGTACGTGAAAAAATGGGATTAACCAATGCACAACTCATGATTCCATTTGTGAGAACTGTCAGCGAATTAAAAAAAGTGCTTGAGTTAACAGAAAAATTTGGTTTGAAGCGTGGTGATAATGGCCTCAAGATTTATATGATGTGTGAAATCCCATCTAATATTTTATTAGCATCTACTTTTTTGCAATACGTAGATGGTTATTCCATAGGTTCAAATGATTTAACGCAATTAACGCTGGGATTGGATAGGGATTCTAGTTTAGTTTCATCTTTATTTGATGAGCGTGATGAAGCAGTAAAAATGTTATTACATACCGTGATTGCTGAGTGTAAGAAACAAGGTAAATATATTGGCATTTGTGGTCAAGGTCCTTCTGATCATCCGGATTTTGCTGAGTGGTTGATGCATGAAGGTATAGATTGTATGTCGCTTAATCCGGATACGATTATTGAGACGTGGCTGATGTTAGCTGAGAAATACGCTTAGTTAATTCCACTTCAATGAGCGGCAACACCGGACCATAAACATACCATGGCCCTCCATTTCTCAGTGCATTAAATTTTATCGTATCGTTAACCTGCAAGCACATCCAGTTTAAGTGAGCAAGCTCGGCAATATGCTTATCTGTAATAGACTCTTGACTATCGCAAGGCCCAGTATATCCAATGTTGTTGATACCACGTGCTTTTAAGTATTCTTTAAATTCAGTTTCAATAGGACGTGGGCCTATAGCAACATTCGGTGCAATAATTTTGACTATACCGCTTTGCATAGGCGTGCCAGTGAATAAGCTTAACGGTAGAGCAGAATCTGTTATCTGATTAACAATATTCATAAATTTGAATACACGATCTTGATCGTGGTAACCATGAACATAATATTTTTCATGAGCTGTGCTTTTTACCAATGTTTGTATTTGTTCAGCATCAAGGTTTTGTATGTGTATTAAGTTCATGCCTAGTGTAGCTACAGCATGATTTTCCTTTGTGATTAAAAGCGGTTCTATAGAAAAGAAAGATGGATCGAGTAATGAAACAATCGTTGTAATGCCTTGTTCTTTTAAGGCGATTAATTCTGTCATGTTAGGATAAGGACCACCCGTAAATTTGTTATCCGTTGAAACAATGGGGAGTGTAAACGATATTTCATTTTTAGGCATAGCGCTGAATAAGCAAACCGATAATAAGATAGCGATGACTAAGATATTTCTCATTAAGCATGCCTAACCTGAAGTAGAAGTATCATATTATCTCTGGAATAGAGAATACTCAATGACTACCTGGGCGTGAAATACTGATATTGGTTTCTTCCAGCTTCCTTGCCTGCATACATGGCTAAATCAGCTTTTTTCATTAATTCGGAAATTTCGACGCCGTCATTCGGGTATATGCTAATGCCTATTGTGCATCCGATATAAATCTCATGCCCGTGAATGAGAAAATGTTGGCTCATGTTTTCTATAATTTTTTGGGCAATATGACCTGCTTCATCTGCATTTTGTAATCCATTAAGAAGAATAACAAACTCATCACCACTGATTCTTGCAATAGTATCAACGCTACGTAATGCATGATTTAAGCGTACTGCAGCTGCTTTCAAAAGCTCATCTCCTACATCATGGCCTAAAGAGTCATTGATGGATTTGAATTTATCAAGATCGAGAAACATGAGTGCTAGCGTGAGTTGATATCGCTTAGCAAAATCAAAGGCAATGGATAGACGGTCTAACAATAAGCGTCGGTTAGGGAGATTGGTGAGGCTATCATGATAGGCTAAGTGGCGTATTCTTTCTTCTGTTAGTTTACGCTCAGTAATGTCTTGTACCTGGGTGATGAAGTATAAGGGATGATGGGAGACGGAGTCTCTCAAAAGGGAAGCGGTTAATTGTACCCAAATGACATCACCATTTTTTCGAATATAACGTTTTTCAATTTGATTTAAATGGATTTTACCCTCGATTAATTTTCTGGAATTGGCCACATCGATGGCAAGATCATCAGAATGGGTAATTTGTTGGAAGGTAATGTGAGTGAGCTCATCTTTGCTATAGCCAACGAGTTCACACAGCGCTTTGTTTACTTCAATAAATTTACCATCCAGTGCAACAATCGCCATGCCAATAGGTGCAGTGTCCATGGCTTTATGAAAGCGTTCTTCACTGGTGCGTAATTCCCTTTCTATTTTTAATTGCAGGATATCAGTATGCATTAACATAAAAGAAATCAATAACGTTACAATGATAAAGGTGAGAGTGATAGAAATGTAATAAAATTCCATACCAGTAGATGCAGAATAAAAGTTGTGTTGTTCACCGATTATTTGTAAATACCCAAATAAAATGGGGGCTGCGATCACAACGGGTATTAATCGACGTGCAACCGATCCGCCGCTGGTGTTACTGATAAAAAGTGACATTACGCCACTGGATGGTTGTAAAAAAAACAATGAAAGTGAAATGAGAATAAAGCAAATGCCACTATAAACGGATGCTGTTGTTAAAGAGGCGCTGCCTGCGTGAATGTCAGGGTTAAAAAGATACGTTGTTAAAATAAACAATCCAATTAATCCAATAAACGTATTAATCGTTTGATTGATATATAAAGTATTTTTCATTTTTACTAAAAAAAGGGCGATGCTCACTAAAAAAAAGTTTAGTATGACGATAGTGATGGAATGTGTTGTGATGGTAATCAATAATCCAAAAATAATAATAGCAATCCATTTTCCAATGATTAAATAAATAGATGATTGTTTGGTGAAGTGGGTTTGCTGTAATAATAAAGCGATGCCGATTAAAATAAAAATAATGGCATACTCTGAATTCATAGAGACATAATTCGGTGAAATACTTTTAAATAAGGTAATGTTAAATAACCAACCACTTAAGACCAACATACCAATACAGATGATCAGTATGCTCATCACAAAAGAAGCTGATTTGAAGAATGACAATAAAGTTAGATTATTGCGTCTACTCATATAGTTATTATAAAGAAAATTGACGCGTTTTAAACGTCTAAAAAATATAATTGATTGAAATCAGTTAGATACATCGTATATCTGATTAAGCAGATAAAAATTAGGTTAAAATAAGGTATTGTGCTCTAGTACGGGGAGTGCTTGCATGATAGATGCGACAGATAATCATATTTTCAATGGATACGCCTCTTGTCCTGATAAATCGCGTGTCCATAATGCTCACTTGGTTGATAATCAACGATTATGGATGCAGCAAAGTGAACAGATCATACGGGAATTTATTCAGGCATTATCATCGTTTGAAAATTTTTATGAGGCATATGCATTCCTTGCAAAAAAAAGACATGATGTGGCAGTGTTGCTTCAGCATAAATCCGATGAAGGTAAAACGGATTATTACGGCGTGTTTAGAAATGAAGACAGCCATTTTCGTCAAAATATTTCTTTCGGCGATGGAGAGCATTTTTGGAAATGGCAAAAGAAAAAAATATTTGAACTAACACGTGCGTTGATATCTCCCCAATGTTTTTTTGAAGACGAGTATAAAACGTGTTTAAAAGAATCTGTTACGGTAGATAATATGCAAGGTATATATTATTGCGTGACGATTAAAATACCACAAAATGACGAATTTCGTCACATGCATCAAACAAATACGTTAAGTACAATTGAATTATATGAATTTGTTGATAGACCAAATAGTGATTTGATTCGTATTGAATATGCACCTGTTAATCATGATGTCATGAAGGGATATTATCAAATATTAAATCATTATTATCAGCGTTTACTGAATTGGCGTAGGGAAGATGGTATAGAAAAATATTTTGTTAATGCAGCTAAATTATCGTTTTTGTTGGCGCATATATTGCCAATCAGGCAGGGAAACAGTGCTGTGGTTGAATGGATGGTGCGTGCCATTGCTTTTAAAAATGGATTGGAGATTGGTTTTTTTAATCTTGCGGAAGATATTAGTTGGGATTTTAAGGCGATACTGACACCTAATCAGCAGGATTATATTGATTGGTATGTCAAAAAATTGTTTGTGGGCAATGCATTGGTTGATAAAAAAGATGCTTCGCGTTTGTTTACATTTAAGCGGCCTGTTTCTGAGTGAGTTAGGATGCGCCATTAGTAGATCAAAATAAATACAAAAAGAGTTTGTGTTTATTGTAAGATATTTCTTATATTTTACAGACTAAATGAAAAACGTGTGTTATATTGTACCAGTTACCACAAAGCTTATTCTTCTTTACTTCGCAAGAAATAATCAGGATACTCAATGCGGTACTTATATCAATTTAATTTAAAGGTTAACTAAAATGGCAGCACGTGAAAGAGGAACCGTTAAGTGGTTCAACAATGATAAAGGTTTTGGTTTTATTCAACGCGAAAACGGACCAGATGTATTCGTACACTTCCGCGCAATTAGCAGTGACGGCTACCGCTCCTTAACTGAAGGACAGCGTGTAGAATTTACTGTTACACAAGGACAGAAAGGCCCACAAGCTGAAAATGTCACTGTTGTTGAGTAATTACAGCAATAGTCGTTGTGTGAAAGTACAACTTTAATCGAATAAGAGACCTGCTACACGGCAGGTCTCTTAGTTTTAGAAAGTAATTAACCTTGAATCATTCCAATACCCCTTATACCCATTTACAACCTGATCTGATTTTAGACGCTATAGAAAGTATAGGCTTTCAATGCAATGGCAGTTTGATGGCCTTAAATAGTTTTGAAAATCGAGTGTATCAGGTTGGCATAGAAGACAGTTTACCGCTCATTGCTAAGTTTTATAGACCTCACCGCTGGAGTGACGAGGCTATTCTCGAAGAGCATCAATTTTCCCTGGAATTACTCTCGCACGACATTCCTGTTATTGCACCGCTCGTCTCTACAGCAGGACAAACTTTACACTATTATCAGGATTTTCGTTTTGCATTGTTCCCGCGTCAAGGTGGGCGAGCACTGGAGTTGGATAATCTCCTGCATCTTGAATGGATGGGTAGATTGATAGGCAGATTACATGCTGTAGGTGCATCGCAGCGGTTTAAACATCGCCTAACCCTGGATGTGCAAACGTATGGTATAGAACCTTACCAATTTCTACTGGAAAACAATTTTATCCCGGCAGAATTGAAGCATAATTTTTGTTTTACTATGGACGCTTTATTACCAAAAATAGAGTATTGTTTTCGTTTAGCAGGCCGACTGGATTCCATTAGATTGCATGGTGATTGCCATGCTGGGAATGTGTTATGGAATGATGCTGGACCTCGTATCGTTGATTTGGATGATTGTCTCATGGGTCCTGCTATTCAAGATATATGGATGTTGCTTTCCGGTCAGAAAGAACAAGTTAAGATACAATTAAATACGATTTTAGACGGTTATTGTGAGTTTCATGATTACAATCCGAGAGAGCTACGTTTAATAGAACCGTTACGCACGCTACGCATGATTCATTATTCTGGTTGGTTGGCAAAACGCTGGGAAGATCCGGCTTTCCCCTTGAATTTTCCCTGGTTTAATACACCACGATATTGGCAAGATCAGTTGCAACATTTGAATGAGCAATCGGAATTGCTGGATGGGGTGATTGAGGAGATAGATGGTGTGTAGGTGTTTCACGACCTAAGTTAGGACGTCTTCCCCCTTCGGGGGAAGGTGCCCGAAGGGCGGAAGGGGGAATAGTATTTTAGATTGTTTGTAAAATATTTTTTATTTCATTTGATGCCTGTGACTTTGAAAAATCTAACATTGATTGCTGTATTTTATTCCCCCTTCCGCCCTTTGGGCACCTTCCCCCGAAGGGGGAAGACGTCCTAACTTAGATAAGAGGCTGTGAACGAGTACCCTACAATTACTTCCTATCTTTTTTCTTCTGTTGCTTTTCTTTACGTTTTTCCATTAATGATTTACCTGCTTTCTTTTTTGTTTCTTTTTTTTGTTCGCCGGATTTGTTACCCATGATTGCTCCTAAATAGTGATAAATAGCGTTGATATTATTAAGATAGCAAATGGGGATGTCAATCAGAAGTGAAAAAAGTTCGGAATAAAATGGCAATGAGATACATGACTGCAATCAAAATGAATAAATTGCCATAGCCAATGATAAGTGATGAATATTCCAGTATTCCACCAAAGACTGCACCCATCAGGTTTGCACCAAAAGCCGCAGTTGATTGCTGAGTCTCCCTAAATCTATCGCTAAAAATCAAATTAGCGATAAAAATAGGTGAAAAAGCCAATGCCGTTGCAAATATAAAACGAATTATCAGTGGTAAACTCAATAAATAATGATTGGGGACTAGAAAGGCGAGAAAAAGCGATAGAAGTAATAAGCTGTAAAGTATATTCTTTTTAAAATGATGCGACCATCTAGTGAATTCAATCGCAAGATAAACAGTGAATATAATGCCTATAAAAACCAGTGCATTGACAAACCAGGTTGTGCCAAATAATAAAGCAAAATTAATCACATTTTTTGTTTCGAGTAATAGAAAAGCGGTGCCCATGAAAAATAAATCCAGGTATTTTAAAATATTACGATAAGAGATACCGGCAATCTTTATCAGTATGAGTGAAGAGCATAATAGAATGGACAAAGAAATAAGATAGAGGGGTGGAAGGGTTTTATCTTGCAAGTAAACGAATGGATGATCATCGGTAGCAGGCGTGATGAATGGAGAGGAATCACCTTGCCAATAGGTATTGCAGTGTAAGCTGGATGGCATAGGACTCACCATTAATACCGTAGCCCAATAATCCAGAGAGCTATAGGTTTTAATACACGGTGTTTGGTGGAATGTTATTTTCATGGTATTCGCTAATCGATTGACTAGCCACAGTGGTTGAATGTAGTTGTATATTGTAAACACACCGTCTGGATTAAGATGACTTCTCACACTTTCCATGCCTTCTTTGGTGTAAAGATAATTTTCAAGGCGTAAGGAAGATTGTCCCATGATTAACATGAGTGAATCGGTAAGCGCGTAAATAATCATGTCGTAGCGTTTTTTACTTTGCTGCAAGAATGCTCGGCCATCATTGATATAAACAGTGACTCGATTATCTTGGTAGGGTTGATTGGGATTAAACGTTTTACCCAATGAATACAACATGGGATCGATTTCAACAGCATCGACGTGTTTTGCGCCTTGATCCAGTGCAATGGCTACATCACCGCCTGTTCCTGCACCTATCACTAATACATTATTTAATGCAGATGATGATGTCTTATATTCATAAGGAATCATGTAAAACGGTTTTACTTTTTTTCGCTGTGGAACGGATTCTATAATTTGTTGAATTAATCCATTAACGGTTACAGCATAACGATGATCAGAATAAGGTTGTAATACAATTTTATAATACGATGACCAATAATGATGTAGCGTTTTTGATTCTTTGATAAAAACAAACATCATGGCAGCCAGTGAAAGTATTTGTAATAACAAGCATAAATTAGGTGTGTGTTGTTTTTTTATTAATGACAAATAGCATAAGCAGATAACGATTCCCCACGCATAAGGTGGTGCTTCTAAATAGGAGAGTAGGGTAAAGAGAATGAGGCCACTCAATGAGCCTAATGTTTCTAATCGATAAGCTTGTAAGGGAGGATATTGTTGAAAGACTTGCTTAACGCCATCTGCTAGCGTCATCATTAATGCGACGACCAGGCAAAAAATAAAGGGCAATGTCATCCAGATAGGGTAAAGATTATCTTTGAAATAGTGAGAGGTATAATCAAGATTATCTGTAATGGGATTCACTTTTATGATGAGTGCAGGACTAAAATAATAACTGATACAAATGAGGGCGGATAACAAAATAGGAGAAAGAAAAAATAGTTTTTTACTGGTAATTGGTCGTAAAAAACCGATTCCTATTCCAAGAAAACTGGCCAGTAATATAATATTGGAAAAAGCAAAGAGATAATAAAAATTAGAACCTGCCCAACGTATGATGGCTAATTCTACGAATAACATTAATAAGCTGAGTTGAATCAGTCGCATTTAAGATAATCTCTGAGGCAAGTAAATTTTAATAGCAGATAGTAAAGGCCAGTTTTTACCGGTAACAAATAACGTATTATCGTCTTTGTTATACGCAATGCCGTTCGCTACACATTCAAGACAGCTTACCTTAGGCTTTAATGCATGAATATCTATCCATCCTCTAACATTTCCATTTTCTGGGGAAATGATGACGATAATTGAGGTAGGCCAGATGTTTGCATATATCATTCCATTAATATATTCCAACTCGTTTAAGGAATGGATTGTTCTTCCGGCTGCATTGACGGAGAGGTATCGTATGGGTTTCATGGAGTGTGGGTCTATGAATGTTAAAATAGCTGAACCGTTGCTCATGATCAGTTGGCCATCATTTGACGTTAAGCCCCAGCCTTCAGTGGAATATGAAAATGTATTTTGGAGTTGAAGCGTATTTTTATCATAAATAAAACCAATGTGTTCACGATATGTTAATTGATATAATGCGTCTCCCAGTAAGGTCATGCCTTCACCAAAATACTGGTGTTCTAAACGATATTCTTTTTGAGGCTTGGTATTATTTAAGGTATACATACGTATTTTTGATTGCCCGTATAGTCCGCTGCTTTCATACATATATCCATTTTGAAAAAATAACCCTTCGGTGAAACTATTCCTATCGTGAGGGTAGGTATGAATAATTTGATATTGATATTGTGGTATATGCGCATCGATTAATAATTGTTTGAGGATATTTTCATTTTGCTGGATTAAACCTTGTTCGGGCGTTGCATAATTCTTGAGTGAGATAATAAATATACACAATAGAATGAAAATCGCGATACAACTTTTTTTCATGTTTAGTGCCTGTGTGGGAGAATAAGTGGTGTAAGATAACCAATCAATATTGTAGCATTCAAGAAATAATTATATTAGCATCAGAAAAAATAGTTAGCATGGAGGCTGTCATGAATACGTTTAAACGATTTATAGGGATATTAGCTAGCACGATAATATTATTTGATTCTGCTTATTCGACGGGCATTCCGAATACCGATCATCCCACCAGCTTTTTAGGCCCTAGCTTAAACGTACGCTTTACCAATCGATTAGTTGACGATAAAGCTTATTCCTTGGCAGGTGAAGCAGGCCTTGGCAATATACGACTCGGTGCAACGTATGCATGGAAATTGAGTGATAAACAGCGCATAAAAGCCTCAGCTGAATATTTATGGCAAGACATTACCTATGCGTTTTATGCGGGTAATAGCACAGAATGGGTTAATCAAGGTGCGCTTGGTGTGGATTATCAATACGATATTGTTGCCAATGCTTTTCTGCCTCAATTTGATTTGAGTGCCTATGGTTCACATGCGCCAAGTAAGGCGATTAGTTCTGTTACAGGCGCAACCATTAATGTATTAGGTGTGCCACAAACTTTTATTGATGCAAGACGCATCGCAGGATCGAATGCTCGCGGCATCAGTCCAGCAGTTGCGATTACATTGTGGCAAGGTAGTCGAGTGAGTGCTGCCTTGAACTACGACAATGTTCATTACAATACTAAATATAACGTTAGCAATGATGATGTAGTGGGTTTTGGTGGAACCATCACATTTAACCAGGCATTCACCGATCATGTTGGTATGGGGTTATCAGCCGCTGTTCGTCAACCGTTTAACTTTTATTCGGCTAATATCACTTATACGCGCGTGCCATTTTTAGGTGCCTGGACCATAGGTATATTCGGTAATTATAACGATGGAAAGCATACTTTGCCGGATACGTATAATGTGGGGATTAGTGCAGATTATACGATGGAGCAATGTCAAGATGAGCATGCGAGACTTGATTTAAAAGGTGAAAAATTGAGATCAGATGATCCAGATAGCTTACTTACTTTTGCAGCAACGCCAGCTGTTTATATGCCGCAAGTCTTGGCAATCGCAGATAATTTGACAACCCAAACGTGTGCATTGGGGCCTATTACTTATCTTGGTACACCGAATACTAACCCGGGTGTGACCACTCCTACCTTCTCATTTGCGCCATTATTTTCAGGACCGAATATTGTTTATAGTCTTGCAGTAACCGTGATTGGTGCGGGCTCACCGACTGACTTTAGCATTAATCCTAACTCAGGCTTGTTAACGTATTCCGGTACCGGTGGTAATTATAATTTAACGGTTACGGGTTCAAATGCTTGCAGCAGTGCTTCGGTTAGCTTTAATTTTAGTAACTAATGAACTTTTTGTATGAGTCCATTTGATTATTATCGTGATCAGTGTAAAAAAGGTCTCATTACCGAAGATGATCATCAGTTAGAAGCTTTGTATTATTTAGAACGGCTGTATATTCGTTTAGTAAACGAACATCAAAAGCGTTCCGGCTTATTCTCCGCATTGCGTCAACCACGGTTGGTGAAAGGTGTTTATTTATGGGGTGGAGTCGGTATTGGTAAAACGTTTTTAATGGATAGTTTATACCGTTCCTTGCCCTTTCCATCTAAATTGCGTATGCATTTTCACTCTTTCATGCAGTTAGTGCATCAAGAATTAAAATTGCATCAAGGTAAAAAAGATCCGCTAAAAATTATCGCTAACAATCTGGCTAAAAAATATTTATTACTGTGTTTTGATGAATTGGTGGTAACCGATATTGCAGATGCAATGTTATTAGGTCGCTTATTTAAATTAATGTTTACTGCAGGGATATGTTTAGTTACTACATCCAATACCATGCCGGATGATTTATATAAAAGAGGATTGCAACGCCAATCTTTTTTACCAACCATTGCTTTATTAAAACAACATACCGATGTGATTCACCTTCCCACACAGTTAGATTATCGTGCAAATTATTTAAGACAATCTGGCGTTTTTTATTCACCGAATGATGCAGCTGCACATCATAATATGGAAAAATCATTTTTGATTTTATCGAATGATGAAGAATGGACGGCGTATCCCATAGAAGTGTGTGGACGAAACATTGAGATTATCAAAAAGACAGACGATGTTATCTGGTTTGAATTCGATAAACTCTGTGCTGTCCCTCGCAGTCAGCAAGATTATTTGGCGATTGCTGCCCAATATAAAACGGTTTTTATTAGTAATATCACGGCTATTCCTCTGCACGCGAATAACAAAATCAATTTATTTATTCGCATGATAGATATTTTTTATGATAATCGCACGAGAGTGATTGTTTCCTCTGCTGTCAGCATTCCAGATATTTATCGTGAAGGAAACATGGTATCGGATTTTAAGCGTACGCATTCACGATTGTTGGAAATGCAGTCGTATGCTTATATACTAGCGAGCGGCAGGAATTGAGCTAAGCCCTACAATCATAGTCCGGGGAAGTCAGATAGATAATGTTGTGCGCATGCCTTTATTGAGGAAGCCTAATGCATTACTGAGACGTCCACTTTACATTCCGGGCCTTAGCTCAATCCTGCCACTTTATTCGCTTATTTTTCCCTTGTTAAGACTTACTTAAGGTAGTAAGTATTTATAATATATACAAATTAAAAATATCAAGCCAAATATTGCTCAATCAAGGGTTCCCGTTTCACTGGTTTTTGTGTAAGATACCCCCCATGAAAATAATTATCGATTATTCAAAATATCTGGTTATAGTCATTTTGGGTTGCAGCTTGCTGACAACCTGGTATGGCACAGAGACTGAAGTGATTAACGTGCTTCCTACTTATCATAGTAGTGAAACCGCGAACAGTCGCTCCGGTGAAAGCGTTTGGCATAGCATGCGCCGTCAATTCAAATTGGACACGAAACCGGAATCGGCTCGTGTTCAAGCTGAAATACGAAAGATGCTGGCAGATGGCCGCTTGAATCAAATTCTTAAAGCAGCGATTCCTTATATTTATTTTATTCATAAGCAAACAGAAGCACGTGGATTACCGGCAGAATTGGCATTAATTCCCGTGATAGAAAGTGAATTTAATCCCTTCGATCGTTCAAGAGTCGGCGCAACGGGTTTATGGCAATTAATGTCTGTTACAGCTGGGGAATTAGGCGTGAAAGTGCGTTCAGGCTATGATGGTAGACGTAATGTTACCGCATCGACTAAAGCAGCCCTCGCTTATTTTAATGATCTTGGTCACTTGTTTAAGGGTAATTGGTATTTGGCTATTGCAGCTTATAACTGTGGGCAAGTGAGAGTGCAGTCTGCGATTCGTAAATCGGGCAATCATAGTTTTTGGGGATTACCGCTTCCACAAGAAACAAAATATTATGTGCCGCGACTATTGGCCGTGGTTGAAATCATCAAACATCCCGAACGATATGGCGTGACTTTACCACCCGTCAATAATAAACCGTATTTTGAACCAGTCGCTGTTTCTAAGCCGGCTAACTTGGAACAAGTAGCTAAAACTTCCGGCGTGAGTATAGAAACATTACAAAAATTAAACCCGGATTATGCGCGTGGTTCTAAGCCTAAAGCGGAAGCGAAAACTATATTAGTACCGGTTAATAAGGCGCCGGTGATTAAAGCGACACTTTTGAAGTAAGCTCTCTACTCTGCAATTCAAGCATCGTATCTTTGGTTTCAGCTAACAGTTTTTGTTTCTTATAGTTATTATTTCCAAAGAATTTATTTTGATTCTGAATAGATTGTTTGTATTCATTTTGATAATTAGATTTGAACGCTTCAATTTTTTGAAGCGAAGTATTGGTGAACTCTTTATCCTCATTAAACATTTTCTCTTTAACCCAGTCAATCATCGGGTTTTTTCGAATCTGGGTGTTTCGGAGGTCAGCCTTATATTCCTCTAACTGACGAGGATAATTAGCACATAGCTTTTCAGCAGGCTGGAAAAAAGTAAATTGATATTCATTCGTATCTTTATTCTTTTTCGGTAATACGCTTATCCCGCAATAGTTTATAGTAATGGAATTTTCCAGGATTTGATCAATATTAGAGAATATCTCTTTTATAAGATACGTTAATTCTTGTTCTGATTTTTTTGCCATTTCGAAATCCATGAAAAATATAATCAGCTTAAGCACTTCTCTATCCAATGTTATAAATGGATTGACTTTGGCTTTGGCAATTAAGAGTAGAAAATTCAATATTTCACATCTTACACGATGCATGGCTGTGTCTAATTTTGTATATTTTAATTCTAACCTTAAATCTGCCAGATTAATTTTATCCAGCATATAAGCTGTATCCGCTAAATGAGATGCATGTTCAGTCAGAATATGAGGATGTTTTTTATGTATCATTTGAAAAATATTTTGATAATTTTCATTTTGAATGAGCTTGATATCCAATCCTGATTTTACAACGGTGATAAGATCTTGCATCATCACTTCAAATTGCGTATTGATATTGCGATTTAAAAAGAAGTCTTTAACAAATTGAGTTTGATTCCAATTATTCCAGTGTTCCTTGTTCAAAGGAAAATCCAGTGGGTCAGATCCATGGCATATCATGTTCACTGCATTTTCTGGGAGACTATTTCTAGGCAACAAAAATAATGCTGTTTCACCCTGATTATTTAGAATGGTTGGATCTACTTTCCAGAGGCAATCACGTGCGTTTGCAAGTGCAAGGTCACGGCAATTTTCTTTTTTTGCTGCGATATGTAAAATAGTATTGCCTTGTTTATTGACTGTGTTTGGATTAGCACCTTTATTGATTAATTTTTCAATGCGGCTATCGAATCTATCGTATTTATTTTTGTCTAATATCATCGACAAAGCGGTTTCATTTTCATTATTAAGCTGGTTTGGATCTATGTTTAACTGGATTACGTCATTAAAAGCTTTATCCGATGATAAGTATTTTATGGTAAGGTGAAGCAAATTATTTCCATCTTCATCAACTATATTTTGGTTGGATGAGAGTTTCATTAGTTTTAAACAGGACTCAAATTTGTCAGATGAGAAGCCACCATTTTTTGGAGATAGTTTAGAAAAAGCGAGTGATGAAGCTGTCTCACCGTTGAAATTAACTAGATTGAGATCTACTTTTAAATCTAAGATATCAGAAATACTGTACGATGAACCGTCGAATTTTACGGCATGATGAAGCAGGCTATCACCATTTTTATTCACTATGTTGAGATTCGCGCCGTATTTAATGAAGGCTTTACAACGATAAATATTACATAATTTTTCTTTATCCAATTCCAGGGATAAAACAGTTTGCTTTTCATCGTTAGCGAGATCAGGATTTACATTCAGTTCAAGTAACCTATTTATCCAGCTATACTTATACATTTGTTTTTCATCTTTGGGGAATTTTACGGCAAGGTGAAGTAGAGTATCGCCATTTTTAGCCGTTGTGTTTGGACTGGCTCCTTCTGATATTAAGTAATCACAATAACCTAATTCGCTAATGGATACAGATTCATTGGATAGCATTTTATCTAACATAGCTTGAAGTTCTGTCTGAAATTTTTGGCAGTCAGAATTGGAATGAGAGCTAAACATTGGCGATTTCCTCGTTTTATATTGTAATTACTTAATACACGAAAAAAATGTAGTAACTGTAGAACGTCGTTGTAGGTTGGGTTAGGCGCTTTTTGCCGTAACCCAACATTATGGGTTTGCTGTTGGGTTACGGCAAAAAGCGCCTAACCCAACCTACAACGACGTCTTAAAGCTGATAAATGTTATATTTCATCAAAGTATTTAGCAAGTTCTACATAATGAGGGCGTAGATACCATTAATATTTTATAACCACATGATATTTATATAAAAAAATAAAAAGTATCCCTGTGCATCCTAACTTTCAGGTAAAATAGAGTTATAAAAACTGAAAAAGAGGAGTGCAACATGTCTACCAAATGGATAGTTGTATGGATAGCCTTATTATCGTTACTGCAACTACCGCTCACTTCTAACGCCAGAAATCGATACCATAACCAATCTTATAGACATGCTTCTATGCCTAGCGAAATTTCACCGACAGGCGAGAAAGTGATTATTGTTGACCCCAACATTCATGCTTTTGGTGCTTACGATGCAGACGGTAATTTGCTGCGTACTGGTATGGCGACTGCGGGTAATTCCTGGTGTAGGGATATACATAGACCTTGCAGGACGCGATCAGGCAGTTTTCGTATTTACACTTTAGGTGGTCCCGGTTGTAAATCACATCGTTATCCTTTACCTCATGGTGGCGCACCTATGCCTTATTGCATGTTCTTTAATGGGAATCAGGGATTGCATGGGTCGTATGAAGTGGTCTATGGAAATATTAGTCATGGATGCGTGCGATTACATGTAGATGATGCAAGATGGTTGCGATTCAATTTTGTGGATGGACCGAATAGTGGTAATGGTTATCAGGGTACGCGTGTGATTGTGAGACCGTATTAGGAATGGATATGGCAAAAAACATTGACATTAAAACCTAAATTCATTCTAATCCCCCTTCTTTTTTAACTACAATTAATCAGGGATAGAATCATGTCATTATCGAGGAAGGATGCTAAATCCATTGAAGCGGAACTCACTGCATCTGAACGTCATCTCTCAGCAACATTTTCTGTCTTCCTTACTTATCCCATTACACATACATTTATTACACCAGCAGTAAGATGGCAAGCTTCAAAATATTCGTTGTTATCAAATTCTGTAAACACATGGTTTCCATCCATATACAAAATCGTATTGCAACATGAATATCAAGGCAAAGATTTATCAATAATACTAGAACACACAAAATCATTATATAAAGGTTATTTTTCAGGAAAATTGTATAAAGCCTTACAAGCCAATTTGCGTTATCCAGTGCAACAAGTCTATTTAGCTAAAATAAATAAAAATTCAACATTCGATAATTTTTCTGAGCCAGCTAAGCAAACATTAGCAGGATCAGGAGCGGCGATTACAGAAGCAATATTGCATCCGTTTGACTCGTATAGAAATATTTTAATTAATGAAAAAAGAAAATTATCCAATAATGAAAAAGTGGATATTCTTAAAAATACGAATATTAAATTATTAAATGGTATTCAATATACTGTGTTGAGAAACAGCATAGGTGGAGCGACTCAATTTGGCGTGTCTGCATTATTATTGAAGCATTATTATAAACGTGAAAGTAAAAACCAGTTGACCAAAACGCAACACTTTATTAGTTCATGGATATCAGCAGTAGCGATGATTTTCGCAACTATGCCGTTTGATAATTTAAAATTAAAAAAACAATTAGAATCAGTCAATCATGATATAGAAGCAGTGAAGCATAAACTCCAATGGAAAGATCTTTTTAATTTTAGAGGTGGTCTCTATAAAGCAGGTACGAGAAGCATAGCGCCAGCTGCAACCATGGCAGTATATGATATTACGAAAATAAAACTGTATGAATCACGGGATAAACGAGTAGAGTATAAGAAAAATGTCCACACATTTTTTTCAAAGAAACAGGATACTATCTCAAATAACAATGCAACACAGGAAAGTGTTGCACACATGAGTATGACAAAATTAAAGCTTGAATGATTTTTCTACATCTTTAGGATGATCTTTATACCATTCATTAATAACATTCATTAATGATTTTTTCTGGCTCATTATAGCAAGAAAATCATTAAGATGATGACTGGTGTGATTACCTAAAAGCCATTCTAATAAAGCTTGTTCACGAGAAAAAGCATATTGCTTTAATGCTTTTTCAAACAGATGAGATTGATCGCGTGAGTGTAGATGTTTTATTGAACCCTCAGATAGTGGCATTAATGAATCGCTATTTTTATCGGCCCATGTTTTGAATGCATCAAAGTTTTCGTAGGGAGCAAGAAAAAAACGAAAGTTATTTTTGATGAATTCTAAAGCCATTTTATAATTATTGCGTTTTGGCTGATTAAAAAAACTGGGACTGTTATCGCATTCGTTTATTATTGTTAATAATTCGCTGCAATTATTTTTTATACTATTTTTAGTGTATTGAAAGAGAAGTTTGTTAACAATATCTATACGAAGATGTTCTAAATTCTCTTCGTACATATCTATGCGTTCTTCTAGCATTTCATTTCTATCATTTATTGGCATGTTGTCATAGTCGGGATAGAGTGATTGATCGAATTCAATTTCATCTAAAATCTCAGATAGCGGTTTAAGTCTTGCTTGCAAGTATTGGACTGTTTCATACAATGTATCTATTTTTTCTTGATATTTAGCATCATTCTGACGATTTTTTGCGTATTGTAGAGCGGATTCATTGATGGAATTGATTTTTGATGCATGATCACAAATGAAGTTGTCAAAACGCTCGTCTATATCAGTAATAAAATTGTGGTGTATTTCCTGGAAACTTTTGTTCAATTCAGAATATTGTTTTTCAAGGATATCGATGTAGCGTTCGTTATTTTTGTTGAAGGTCCCATCATTGTTTAAAGCGTTATTAAATAATTCTGTTAAGCTATCGATTTTAAGAGCAAAACGATAACTAAATTCAGCCAGTTTATTTACGTAATTTTTGAGGAATACGGCTTCTTCTTCAAGCATGCTTATTGCAGGATTCTTGAGTAAGTTTATGTTTAAGAGTTTGATTAAGGTATTTAAATGTTTATTTTCTTGGGTAGCGGCAATAAGCATTTCTTTTATTTTAAAAAGGTTGGTCATTTTTTACACCCCACGTTTTATATTTGCATTTGCGCGGATTGTAACAAGTATTGGCTTATTAATCTATGTGTATACTGCCTATTTTTTAGCGGTGTTATGGTATGGTGGGGCTTGTCCCACCATACCGTCTTACTTACTACGAATGTAGAAAACTATATCGTCTTGCCAACGACCCTGTTTCATTCATCAATTGAATTTGCTCAAATTCCTCTCCTAATTCTTCTATATTGCTAATTAAACCTTTATCAATATAGTGAATCAGTCTAGCAATATCCTTAACATGATGTCTGTTCCAATGGCCGCATAAAATTCGCCAGAGCACAGAATCACCTTTGGTGTAATCATTTAATATTTCACGTGCTTGTTGAAGTTTGTCACTGGTTTTATCTTGAGTCATGTTCACATAACTTTTAGGCCATTCTTGTTTTAATAGTTCAAACGAAGGTTGGTCTGGTAATTCCTTGCTGATAGTATCTGGAATATGGCCTAATAATTCCTGTTTTAAACAAGTATCTTCTGTTATTAAATCCGCTAAGTTATTTAACTCTAAATATGAAACAGTGGGTTTAATATAACGAAACATATCAATCAAATGTTTAGCATCGGTTGCATTATGATAGTTGTTACTCGTTTTATCAGAGTTATAAATAAATTCGATAGAATGAATGGATTTGGGTAATGCAATGATAAAATCTTTTAACACATTTCCAATTTTTTTATAGTATTTATTATATGTACCAAGAGCAGATGTTCCTGTCCATAAAGTGGAAGGTGTTACGTGATTGTGAGTGCTATGAGTAATGCGATAATAATCATATTCTAATTCAAATATCACACTAGAAACATGTCTAGGCAAATAAAACAGTGCGGTTGCAACGTCTTTTCCTACCGTAAAATCGCCTTGCAGGTAAATGCAGGATTCAGTGGCTGGTATTTCTGAAAAAATATCGCGTATTTGGTCTAGGGTTTTTTTCTGTAAATCAGCTATAAAAAATTTCATGGTTAATTCCTCCGTCATAAAAAATGGCAGCATGGCTTCATGGTTATATTTGCACATGAATCATAGTTTCTGTGTAGGAAATAACTGATAGATGTGTGAGAAATAGTATATAAATGATTATTTGATCACTATATACTCTAATAAAGCGGTTCAATATAGATTGCATGAGGTAGTCATGTTAACCTTGCGATCATATTTTATAGTTGACGATCAATAAATAATCAGACTTTGCAAATCGAGGAAGAAATATACGTACTACATACACATTATTAACCAATAGCTTGGACAACCTTTGGGATGAACTTCAAGGTGTTAATACCTTTGAAAAGGTCCTGCACTTATTGAATTTTTATACGACTAGCTGGAATAGTACGCACAGGGAAACAATAAAAAATATTATTTCACCTTATTATGATGAGCAAGGTGAAAGAAGGCAGGATAATGAGCCATGGACTTATAGCATTAGATTTTTGATGCATCAGATTAGTCGTAATATTCAAAAGGAAAATATCAAGTCAGGAGGGCTGCTTGATAAAATATTGGATGTGATCAAGAAACGTACAGGCATTTATATCTCTGATTATTATAAAGATGATGTAACATTATTTTCTATATCCATTGAACGTTTAGATATTCTGTTAGTCGAAATTTTGCTTAAATCGAAAAACATTAATCTTAATGAAACCTATATTTTAAATAATACATTATTATTTGAGAACAAAAATAATACTGCGATGACGTTATTGCAGTATGCTTTTAAGCGAGTAATGCATTCACCTTATACTAATCATTTAAAGTTTTTATATAAGCTTTTATCCAAATGTATTGCTTATGACCATCACTGTCTTGATGGGAAAGATAGCGAAGGAAAGAGTGTAAACGATTATCGTATCATGTTAGAGCAGACAGTTAAAAAAGATAGCTATCAGCTGAGTTTGATTTCAGAATTATTTTATGGCCAGCAGCATTTCAATAAAGCTTTGTTTTTCATGATGACATTTGGCAGTCAGTCTTGTTCGTCACTGTTTTATCTTCCAGTTGAATTAATTTACTTAATTAGCGATATGATCGTTAAGTCTTATGCAATGGATGAATCCATGTATTCTCCATTATTAGTGAGATTGTTAAAAGAATATTGTTCTACCGATAATACTGAACGGAATTTAGAAAAAGCCTATCAGAAAGAAATTGGCAATATATTAGAAATACACATAAATTTAATAAACCGATTATTTCTAAGTGCTGGACATTTATTATATAGAATCAGTAAAGAAATTAATTTCACCGAAGTGTCAAAAAATGATGAATTATATTATGTCTTCAAAAAATTATTTTATTACACTTCCGGGATGATCAATATTGTAAATTTCTATCCGAATACACCACTGATTTCTTTTCTAGACGAGAGTGGTGATGATGTAATATCTTCTGAATGTTTGATAAGCTTTATTTTAAATAAATCAAAACGAATTGACAGTAAAAATGATGACATTAAATTATTTTTTTCTCATCCTTATTTTGATCTTAATGGCAAGAAAGCGATGGTGAATTCATTTCTGGAAAATTGTGGTAATGGTATAGATTTTTATACTAATACTATAGATATTAATAATGATATAGACCAAATTGGTTTATTAATGGAATGTGATCCCTATTTGGAATTCAGCCAACAAGAATATGCTGATAAGGTGCTTGAATTTATCTCTAATAATTGTGCCAATTTTGCATTATATTTCTTTTGTCGTGCAAATCATTTAGGCGTTCCTGAGGTTATTTTTTATGAAGATGATTTAGAACGTATTGAAATTTTGGAAGTTATGCTGCTTCAGATAAATAAACCAGTAGACTCACTAATTATTATGAGTGTTATTAAAAAAATGAAATCGATTTGGGATAGCCTACCTGGTAATAATGTGAGTGAGATTGACCTTGATAATATTAAGAGAGTATATCAACTTCTTTTAAGCAAAAAAGAATGGATTGCAAATGGCGATCTTGTTTTAAAAAGCTATATAAGCTGTTTTACACTAGGTCTTGTCCGTTATTTTGCTGAATTAATGATAGAAGATAAATCAGGTAGTAACACTGAAGTGAAGATAATACAATTATTACCTGATTTCAAAAGATATATTGAGATTGCATCTAAGTCGCGTGCAGTGGGAGGATTATTTAATTTTGCAGTGGCTAACTCCTTCTATAATCTTGCCATCCAACTGTATTATCCAGCGAATACATTCATGAGACCTGTATATGTTCAGAAATTGATGGACGTTTCAACTGATGATGTAAGAAGAGATCTTAATTTAATGTCTAAAAAAGAATCTTGCTTTAATCAGGTGGCGACGTTTTTTTCTGGTTCCCATCAATATGATGCGGCATCTCAATCCATGGTTTCAGAATTGCCAAATAATGTTGTAGAAAAAATTGGGGTGATGACGATTAAGTCTTGCTTGGGTTAGCGCGTACTCATTTAGGCCGGTAATCTTTATTACCGGCCTAATTTTTTTTACGATGATGGCGGATTCAACTCGTCAATGCAACCACTCTAATTCTTATTATACACCTTTAGCCAACATGATAACTTCATCATGCGAATACAAATCCTTAATGACAGCAACTTCCTGTACTTTCAATACTTTCTCGTATAATGACTTAGCTGAATTATCGGTGCGGGTTGATACAAGAACAGCTTTTAAAATTGAATTTGAATCGGCAAGATAATCTTTAATATATTCGAGCGATTTCTTAATCAGCAACGTACCGATTCCCTTGCTTTGATGCTTTTCATGCACAGCTATTTGTTCAAGCTCAATAACAGATTCCTGTCTAAATCCGCTTTTTTGTATCCATTGAATATATCCAATAATCTTGTCTGTTTCGTCCCTTGCAACAAACATCATAATTCTTGGATATGCTGCAAAATTACAGCTTATCCATCTTACGGAATCCTTTTGTCTTGCAAATTGCTTAGCGTGCACTTTTGCAACAGCATGAATATCTTCCTCATGCATGGGTAAAATAATAATTGGCAAAGCATCCCCCGATAATCATTTCTGAAAAACCTCTCTGGGTGTTTTATAGCCCAGGGTTTTTCGCGGCCTATCATTTAATTTATCGGCTATTATAGCAAGGGATTGATCAGTAACATCCAATAATTGCGAGCCTTTTTTAATATATTGTCGCACTAGGCCATTTGTATTTTCATTCAATCCACGTTCCCACGAAGAATATGGATGCGCAAAAAAGAAGTCCGCATTAAGTGCCAGACTAATTTCTTCATGTTTTGCAAATTCACATCCATTATCAGATGTTATTGTATGAACATCATTCTTATATTTTCCCAATGCGTCTATCATCGCATTTTTTGTGAGGTCACTGTTTTTATGCCCAAGCTTTTTCAATATCGTAAATTTTGATACTCTTTCAACTATCGACAATATAGCTTGTTTTTGATTTTTACCAATAATAGTGTCGATTTCCCAGTCACCAATCCTGCATTTTGCATCAACAATTTTTGGACGTTCATCTATCATTCTTCGATTTCTTATTGATGATCTTTGGGTACTTCCAAAACGCTTTCTGTATTTTATATTTTTATGACGAAGATGTTTATATAACTCCCCACCACTTTTTTTGTCTTCCAGAATAAATTGGTAAATTCGCTCATGACTTATTGAAAATAATTTCCAGCGTCTTGCGTAACCACTGATTTGTTGTGGACTCCAATCACCAATTAATTTAGTTTTGACAAACTCAGCTACTTCCTGGGTGAATTTATAATAATGTCGTTTAGCATTACGTCTAGCATCCGCATAGTATTGCGCATAATCAGGCTTGTACGACCAGCAACCCCAACGGGTATGTATACGTGTTAAATTTCTTTTGAATTCTCGGGAAATTGTAGACTTATGCACGCCTATTTCATCAGCAATCTGACTCTGATTGAATCCGGCTTTCCATAATGCCAAAATATGACATCTCATTAGATAATTTAGATGCTTATGGCTCATATGCAACTCCTTGTCATAATGAATAACCAGTATATTGTACTGGTTAAATATTAGTCAAAGTTGCATTTCAAATTTGAATCTAAGGATTTTTTACCAAATCTTTCTATTTTTATGGACTCATGCTGAGTATAGTAAGCCGTATAATCAGGCTAAATTAAAGAGAGGTGAATTATGACGATGGCAGCTTTAGCAATTGATTATGTTGACAAGAAAACTAGGCATGCATTTCATTTTCCTATTTCTGTTTTCAAAAAGCCTAGTAATGCGAGGGAATATTCTCAGCTGGAAAAAATTCTTGATCAATTAATTGATGAAGTTCGTGACAATGAAAAGCATCCTCTGGCACTTGTTATGGAAATTATTGGTGAAAATCTAGAACAATATGATAACGAGCATTATCCTTTTATTGGCTATAATGTCAGTGATATTGACATGGTTAAATATCTTATGAAGTCACATGATTTGAATCAGGCGGATCTCGCTGATGTTTTTGGCGGACAGGCTAATGTTTCCAAATTCCTTAATGGAGAACGTCCGTTATCTAAAAAGCAAATTACTGGATTAAAGAAACAGTTTGGGATTAGCGCAGATTTTTTTGTGAGATGAGTATATGTAAGTGTTCACGGCTAGATACAATGGAGGATTTTTTTTTAAACCCTCCTCTCCCTAACCCTCTCCTCCCATGAGAAGCGTGGGAGGAGAGGGAACTTTCTTTTAACCATTCGGAATGCCTGGGTATAAATTCGTAATATTATTCCACGTAACCGATCCTGTTCCAGAAGGCGTAACGTATACCGCATAAATGGTATTAGTCGTATAGCTAGGGCCATTCGGTGGTGGCGTACTGCTGAAGACTTCTCTGTTAGGCGATAACAAGCCTGCATAAACATAACCAACCAAGGTTTGTGTGTTTGCAGGTAATTGATCTAATTGTAAAACATGTCTCCCATCAAAATACGTAGGGTTAGAAATAGGAATGAATATCGCTGTTAAGCCCATGTATAAGCAAGATGCTAGCGGTTGGCCGCTGCAAAGAGGTTGTGTGTTTGCGTATTCTTGTATGTTTCCATTTGCATTATTATAGCTAATTAAATCCAGTATGTTTCCGTAAGGTGTGGTGTTATCTTCTACTAATCCTGTCGTAGACCAATATAAATTACTGAGACCAGAAAAAGTGGCTGCGTAACTCATGCTTGACGCTGCGCTATACATGGATAAAGAAGGCGCAAAATATTGATTGGCTTGTTGATTCAGAAAGTTACCGTTTGCTTGCAAGTTTCCATTAAAATCAATCGCATTTGTCCATACATTGCCAGGTTGTGGATTGGTGGGTTGTGTAAACGGCCCACCTTCTGCTAACAAGGTTTCTGTACCGCCTAACATAAATGGGATGAGTGTGTAATCGCGTCTTCTCCATCCGCTATTATCATTATCAGCATGCGTCACGGTATTGATAATGGAAAGATTAGATAGTGTAGCATTCGCAGTAAATTCATAAATAGAATTCGTATACGTTTGTCCTCCACTACAATAATTATCACCAAAACAATTTTGACCAAATGTTAAATAAAAGTTATTACCGATTTTACCCAGCTGGCCGCCCGTCACTTGAAATTGTGAAATGGCAGTACTGTAGCTAACGAATGAAGCAAGATTAGTATTATTCGTGATGATGGCATTTATCATGCCAGGAATGTTAATTGCAGTAATGGTATGTAAGGTAGACCAAGTCGTATTATTCGGTGTATAAAATCCGCCGATAATATACAAGGTATCACCGTCTTCTAAAAATTCCACGTTGGAACTGGATAACTGTTCTTTCACCGCTAGCGGTAAATTGGTGCTGCTGATACTCATAGAATACAGTTGCGTAGTCGCTGGGTTATAAACATAAATATTTGGAATAAAATACGTGTTATCAAATTGATGAAAATTACCTGTCGTACCACTTACGATTAGCCAGTTACCATTATTTTGCGCAACCACAGGATCTCTTAATGGAGGTAATTGGCTGTTAACGGGAATGGCTTGCAAGGTAATAGAGGGTAAGCCTGCAGTCACATTAATGGTAAAAGGATATTGCACGCCATCTACTGTGGGTTTAGCCCATATTTGTAATGCGCTTGATAAAGTTTGCGGTGTAGAAGGTGGTTGTATGTTTAATTGTATGGTGCAAGATTGAGTGGGTTTTAACACATTACCGCAAGTCGTCGCGATAGTTGTGATGCCGCTTCCACCCGGAAACCGGCTTTTATCAATCGCAGTGATATTGGCTTTAGAAATATTGGTGATGGTGAATGTAGCGGTTGCGCTAGAGGTGACTGGTACTTCCGCCGGAAAAGGAACGGTTGCCGTGATAGATAATGCGTGAGCAAATAAGGTAGTCGGTAAAAATAAAAGAGTATTTAAGATAAGTCTTTTCTTATCCATGGGATGTCTTCCTTAAAATAAATGGGTATAGCTTAGGTAAATATCATTCGTTGTGAATAAACCGGTTTTTAATGCATAAGGATATTCTGATCCACGTGTTCCAGAAGATATTTGCCCTAGGTTTACATAACGATAACCGATAGCAAATCGTTCCTGACAATAATCATAACCCAAACCAAACCCTGCTTGATAAGCTACATGATGATTGGTATGCGATTCAAACGGAGGTAGAGCAACAAAACCTGAAGAATTGACGGGGGATTCCGTATAATTATTAAATCGATTCCAGGATGGCCCTACTCCTATGGAGATAAACGGTAATAGATTTTTGATGAGCCAGCTAAATTGAGCTTCCGCCATAAGACGCGTGGTTTTTATGTTATACGAATAACGGTATAAGGTGTCAGCAGCATCACCGGTAATCGTTTCAACCACGTGTCCTTTGTAATGAAAATCAGAAGGTGTGGTATATAATCCTAGTCCTAATGCGATGGCCGGTCTTAAATGAGCACCTTCATATTCATATCCACCGTTTATACTGATCATGGTTTTTAAGATATTTCTATCATTTACAGGGTAATTATCCGTGATAGGAACACCGCTAACATAAGTGATATTAGGCGAACCTTTACCACTATTTCCATCACTCGCCCCGACTGAAATGCCTGCGTACGGTCGTACATTTGCTGAGAGCACAGGCGTGGATAAAACGCATAACATGATGAAAATAAAGAATTTATTTTTGTGTTGCAATGATTTCATGTCGAATATTCTCCTATACGCGCCCTACTGCATGACAACTAGAAAGCAAAATAGTATCGGTATTATCTAAATTTGTAATGGAAATATCACCTATCTCTTTAGAAATATTTCCGTAAAGATAACCATTTTTATGGGTGGGTAACCGGTATTGATGACTGCCCGGTTTTGTTTCTTCGGCAGTTAAACCTATATCAGAAGAATTGGTTGGTGTGTTTATTTCTACGATGTCGTAAGGGTTACCCGAGAGATGATTGCTAGTGAGTGCACACGATAATATGTAAGTATGATTAGGCATTAACGCATCTAAATGAATCACTATCGTTTGGCCGGGTTGGATTTCACCGACATCCAAATCCACTTTTACAACGCCAGCCGTTGCGATAGTAGATGTCACTAGTAATGTTAACAGCAAAATATATTCTCGAATCATTATTAACTCCCTGTGAAAAAATAATGCTTATGAAAGCGGTTTGAATCCAACCTCCCCGCATTGTCCATTGTAAAGATAATTGTAGATATATAAGGGTCGTCTTCCTGTGTTCACAAAAATTTGACCAGAATTAGTTGTGTCTATCCACTGTACTTTAGCCGGTGTTGCCGTATCTGCTGGTGGGTTACTTTGAACAGCGGTAAAGCCATATGACAGTGCTGGACTGCCTACTGAACCCATTAATATTCCCATGTTAACACCAGCAGGTACTAAGTCATTTGAATCATAGGTACCAGATGGCCATTCTGCTTTAGGTAAATCAATAAACATGTAATCAATGCCTACATCGAGTAATGCGGTACCACAGAATTGATTGGGGACAGCATGATCCGGAAAACCAAAACAACCGGATTGTGCATTAAAATCACCGGGTACTGACGTATTCGGTGTGAGATGAATGAGATTGTAATTCGTTGTTGTAGTCATACCTAAGGTGATTTCATTTAATGCCGTACTGTCATTGGGCGTGAAAATATAACCGGGTGTGACATCAGTTCCATTGTGAGCAACATTGGTTATGTGTAGAAAAGCATTAGCCGTTGGTGAATTAAATAAATCATTTGTAGTCGAGCTATTACGATTAAATCCTACACCAAGATAACGCAGAGTCGGTTGTGGAGGATTGCTATAACACGCTTTAGTGGTAGGTCCTGTGCAATACGCCTTGTCAATTGCCAAGACCATTATGGGTTGTGTTTTTACGGTAGTGGTATCAACCAACTGCACTCTGACAGGTGCAAGATAATAATGTCCTGAAAAAGTATTACCGCTGCTATCATAATATTTAACGCCAGCAGCGCCTGGGCCGATTACATTAGCGTTGTGTGGTAAATCAGAAAGTGGAACGACTACACCTAATGAACCCGTATCAATGGTATATGTTTTAAGTGAAGTCGTTGGTGCAGATGTGTCATAACCCACATCCGCTTTCACTTGTAAGGCATCAGGTAGTGTTCCAACCAGCGGCACTTGATAACTCGTTGCACCATAACTGCAAGAAGAAGGCGTATTTTGTTTTAATACTTCTGTTACACCTAGCGCTGCACCATTGTTACTGCTATCGCTAATCCATGCATTGATAGAAATATTATTGGGGAAGGAATCACCGTTATACGTCAATGTAACAGAGCCTGTGCTAGTCGTCGTTGCAGAAGGTGTAATGAGGCCAGTCGCTGCACCGTATACATTAATGTTGAATGGATTGCTCACACTGGGTGTTAGTGGTTGTCCCAATGAATTACACGCTGTCATGGTAATGGTAAACGGTTGTGATGGATTGCTTCCACTCGTTGGATTATTGAGATAAGTGACTGCGGGTGAAAAAACAATTTGTCCGGCTAGACCTTGGCACGATTGCGAGATAATGGGAAGTGATGCAATTTTTTTGTCGCTCACAGAAAATAAACAATATCCATTATTGTTTAAGGTGCAACCGGTAGGTGTAAAACCGGGTGTATTGATTTTTATGCCTACTGCGGGATACGTGTGGTTCGCTGCAACGGTTGTGATGTTTAAGGTCAGTGCTGAGACGGTATAGTTTTGGCATGAAAGAGCGGCGTTACCGTTAAGACAAAGTGTCAGTGAAAGTTGACCGGATGGACCAGTCGCAGAAACATTAAATAAATGGCCTGCAAAAATGGATGAGCTAGAGATGAGAAATAGAATACTGAGTATGATTCGTTTTATCACTCGCTCATTCCTTGTAGCTAGATGTGAACACTTACTTCCAATTTAAAGAGAGTATCACTAAGGTTATGATTGTTCTAGTGTAGTGTGTTACTCGGAGTGACGTCGTTGTAGGTTGGGTTAGGCGCTTTTTGCCGTAACCCAACAGGAAACCAAGGATGTTGGGTTACGGCAAAAAGCGCCTAACCCAACCTACAACGACGTCACTCCGAGCACCAACATTATGTCCTATTACATCAGCCTGCAATTATCTTTTTCTTCCTTTTCCTCATTGATAGTAGCAACCGACACAACAGGCTTTACCTTAAATAAACTGTACCCAGAATCCGTTATATTACAAAGTGAACGATAATAACCATCAATCGCATTTTTCAAATTCAGTAAACGGATTGTATTCATCTTCCCATTATCTTTTTGATCAAATGTAATATCCGTGATCGCTTGATACAGTTTGATAGCTTCTTTGGATCGGTTCCAATGCATCCCTCTTTCAATGATGACCGCTTGACAGAAATAAATGAATGATACGGAATCAGGATTATATTTAATATGATGTTGTATCATTGCATTCAAACCGCGGGATAAGGTTTGTGTTGCAGATTCCACAAATAATTTAAGCAAGCTTTTTTGTGCTTGTTTATAAAAATTGATGGCTTCAGGTGAAATGGTTTTGTTGGAAATAAGCAAATCATCTAATAATAAATCATTATTAATCGCTTCTTGAGTAATATTTATTTTATCCAGAATCGATTTCTGTTTATCATTTTCTTGAGTCATGTCATCTTTAAATGAGCGAAATGAATCGTCATATTTTTTAATAAATTTATCGATGTAATAAGAAAATAGATATTTAGAAAGATCTATTTTTATTGAATTATCACTGTGTGTACTATAACAATCCATTAACGATATGGCATATTCCTTGCATAGTTGAATGTGAGGTTTGCATTCATAAAATGCATCAATGACATTATCAAGGGAAGGCGATTCTTTTAACACATCAAGTTTTTCCAATATAAAATGGATTGAATTTAACATCTCGTTATTTTTTTCGACAGTGAAACGTTTAGGAATATCGATTAACATGTCGTCGATACGGATATGTTGCAAGTCATCTCGAATACTACTAATCGTTTTTGGTATACGAGCATCTTTAGTATCACCACAAGCAATCAATTTTGTATCATTAAAAGAGCGTATAAGTTTTTCAAGTGAACGCGGTTGATTGATGAAAATCAAGCGTATTGTTTGATCTCCAATAGAAAGCGATATTTCTCGTTTTTTTATGGCATCTTTAAGCGGTTTGCTGTGCTCTATAGAAATAGTGATTTCATGATTATTCAGTGTATAACTTATATCTTGTTCTTTAAAATAATAAAAATGCAAGGCGTCATGTATATTCGCTGGCAATTTGTCGCATTCAAAAACATAAGTGGTTTTTTCTGCTGTATCGGCAATATTTATTTTCTTATTATCAATGTCAATGTTCAATAAAAAATCTTGTTCTTTTATAAAATAAGTTACATTTTTTAACTTAACATCCAGCTTGAAATGATGATATTTATCAATATAAATAGGAATGTTTCCATTTTTAATACATTGCTCAAGGTTTAAAAGCGTAGATACGTTTGCATCGATATTCTTAAGAATATCGTTGAATGATAGTTTGTTTTCATTCATTTTTGAAAACATATTTTTTAGTAAAACCTGAATTTCATGAACAGGCTCAAGCAGCTTTTCAATTTTAGTTTCATATTTTTGATATTGTTTTATATATTTCTTAATGTCACTTTCTAATTCAGACTTATTTTTAGGCGGATTGATATAGCGTTCTACCGCTTTTTCAAGGCGTTTTAGACAATCAGTAACGATATATCCTTTATTGTTTTTTTCAAAGGTTATATCCGTAATCGCTTTGTATAAATCGATAGTTTCTTTGGATCGATTCCAGTTTTTCCCCCGTGTCATGATTTCATTTTGACAGAATGAGATATATTGAATCGGTGACAATGCATTATTTAAATATTCTTGCCTCATTTTAGATAATCCACCGGTTAACTTTTCAGGATTATATTCCTGAAATAAGTAAGCAAGATGGTCTTGTGCTGTTTGGTAAAAGAATAATTGGGTGTGAGAATTTTCTTCACATTCGCTAGCAAGAAAATCAGCTATTTTGATTAAAAAATTAGGGAGATTTATATTATACAAAAAAGTGGTCAGTGTTTCATGTAATAATAACCAGTTATCATGATGATGAGATGTAATAATGTTATGTTCTGAAATAAGTCCCATCACCTTTTCGATAGCAAGAGTGACATTTTTATCCATGCAATTAACATGGTTAATGATCACTTTTAAAATAATATCGTTTTTTATAGTTTCATTAATATCGTTTATAGATAGGTATTGTTTTTTTTCAAGGTTGATATCCTCATCTGAAAAACTATTTTCATGACAAGAAATCATTTTATCTGAAACGACTTTTATCGTTACATGGTTGCCTTCCTGATTTGAAATCAGGTATTCAGTCATCATGACTCCGACTGGATTATTGAATTCATAAATATTAAAACACGTTATAATCGTTATGCTTTCATCACTATTATCGATGCGATAATTTTTATTCGGTATTATTTTAATGTGGTTATTGTCTAGCGTTAATTGGGTTGCTACTTTTGATATTTCTAAAAGATGCGTAAGCTTTATGACTTCATAGGCAACACTTTTCAGCGGTATACTGACTTGCTTGAAATCCTCCATTCTGAACTCATCAATCTTGATAACTTCATTAAAAAATAATTTTTCTTGCCAGTGCTTAGGCAGTCCTTTATTACCTTGATTAATGTGTTTTAGATAATCGTTGATGTGATCTTTACGATATTTTAACTGGAATTCCACTTCGCCGATTTTAATTTCTAGTTCTTGTATTTGTTTCACTAAGGTTTCAATGTTATTTTTACTTTTTAGAGAATCTTCGTTAGTGAAATCTGTAGGATTTTTTAAACTATTTCCTATGATTTCTTGCTGTTCTTTTAGCTTAAGCTCACATTCTTCATGAGTACGCTTATATTCTTGTAAATCGATTTCTAATGGTTTTCTGTTTCTCATTTTTGTGCCTCGTGTTGGGTTGAGTTCAGATAAGTGGGCGCATCTTATCATTCTAATTAGTATTTGTACAACCTAACCCAGCATTTTTGATCAATTTTGAAACAGATTTTCTTCTATACCGAAAGAAGGCGACGCCTATTAAATATGATATAGTGACAAAAAAAGGAGCTTTCATGAAACTGTATTACAGCAAAGGAGCTTGCTCGCTGGTTTCACACAGCAATCGTTGAATGAAGAAGGAATTAATGTAGTGTGACGTTGTAGGTTGGGTTAGGCGCTTTTTGCCGTAACCCAACAACGATGAATGATGTTGGGTTACGGCAAAAAGCGCCTAACCCAACCTACGACATTCATAATAGCTTCAAATTTTTTGACGGAAAGGATTCCGCATTGCGATATTTAATTTTTTATTGCATAACACCTGCTTTACTAGCGGGTTGCATTAATTATCATGGAATGAGAAACCATGTTGTTCCGCTTAATTTCCAAACGTTATCTACACATCATCAATACACCATTCCACCTAATCAACATACATCCGGCAATGCTTGGTGGTTGAAATTTCATGATGCTCAATTAAATCAATTGATTTGTGTTGCGCTCCATGCCTCACCGACTATGCAATCGGCTGGAAGTCGTTTACAAAAAGCGATTTATTTAACGAAAGAAACCGCTTCCTCAGAATGGCCTTACTTAGATATATCAGGATATAGACAACGACAACGTTTTTCACAGTATGGATTAGTCCCTCCCCCATTTAATGGTGAAACATTTAATATCACGGATTTAGGATTGAATTTTAATTATGAATTTGATTTCTGGGGCAAGAATTATCACATGGTAGCAGCCAGTGTGAATGAGCAATTTGCAGCAAATGCAGATGCGGCAGAAGCAAATTTGGTTATATCATCAACGGTTGCGAGTCTTTATTTTCAATTGCAAAATGTCACCGCTCAATTAAACATTGCTAATCAAATACGGGATCAGCAGAATGAAATACTTAAGATCATGCAGCAGAAAAATCAACGTGGTATTCTATCTGATATCAATCTAACGACAGCGATATCAAATAAAGAAACTGCTATATCAAATGTTATTAAAATAAGAGAAACAAGAAAACGATTGCTGAATCAATTAGCGGTTTTAATGGGTAAAAATCCTGCTAATACGGACATTACAATAAATACGTTACATTATTTACCAATCGAATTACCTCAATTTATACCCGCAAACTTATTAGGTCAACGACCTGATATTAGAGCGTCTTGTTTGCGTGTTAAAGCAGCGGCAAATCAAATTCGTTCAGCAAAGGCAAGGTTTTATCCCAATATTAATTTAAATGCTTTTTTCAGTTATCAAAGTATTATTTTCGGAAAATTTTTTAATCCAGCAAGTCAAAATAATGCGATTAGCGCTGCTTTTGATTTACCGATTTTTGATGCCGGTGCAAGACGTGCAAACCTTGGTATACGGTATGCGGAATATGATTTGGCGGTCAGCAGTTATAATCAAGCTATTTTAGTGGCATTACGTGAAGTAACAGATCAACTTGCTATTTTAAAATCATTACAATCACAATTAGTTTCACATAACATTGCACTCCATGCAACGCAGAGAAAATATAAATTAACTCAGTTGAATTATAAAAATGGTATTGTGGATTACACGGAGTTGCTCAAGGTTAAAAATAATTATTTAAATGATCAATCTAAACACATTGAATTACAGACACAGCATTTACAAGCTATGGTTGCAATGATGAAAGCATTAGGCGGACATGATCATGGTTAAAAATATGAATAAACGACAAGCATCCATGTTGATATTATCTGCATTCTTTTTAACAATATTCATTATCTGGCTTATTTACTGGGTTATTTGGGGTCGATTTAAAGAATATACGAATGATGCTTACGTAGGCGGCAATGTGGTTTCAGTCATGCCGCAAATTTCAGGTACTGTTGTTGAAATTAATACGGACGATACTCAATTAGTCACTAAAGGACAAGTGATAGTAAAACTGGATACTGCTGATACAGATATTGCATTACAACGTGCAGAAGCGAATCTTGCACAAACCATTAGGCAAGTCAGACAATATTTTGAAAATGTGGAACGAGCAGAAGCGAATTTAATATTGCGCGGCGCAGATTTCATTAAAGCGAAAGAAGATATGCATAGGCGAATTGGATTAGTAGGTGAACGCGCTATTTCCAGAGAAGAAATGCAACATTATACGACGAGAGAACAAGTTGCAAAAGCATCATACGATTATGCTTTGCATAGTTTACGATCTGCATTATCGTTAGTTGAAAATACACATATTTACACGCATCCACTGGTTGAACGTGCTAAATCCGTTATGCGTAAAGCGTATTTAGATACTGTGCGAACGACTATTCTTGCACCGGCAACGGGATATGTTGCTAAACGTAGTGTACAAGTAGGGCAGCAAGTTACACCTAATACGTTATTGTTAGCGATTATTCCTTTAAATGAAATTTGGGTGGATGCAAATTATAAAGAATCGCAGTTAAGTAATATTCGAATAGACCAGCCTGTTACTTTGTATGCTGATACCTACGGTGGTAAAACGTTTCATGGAAAAGTATTGGGTTTAACACCGGTTACCGGTGCTAGCTTATCTTTATTGCCGCCACAAAACGCAACCGGTAATTGGATTAAGATAGTGCAGCGCTTACCGGTGCGCATTCATCTTGATATCAATGAATTAAAAAATACGCCGCTTTTGATTGGATTATCCATGGAAGTAACCGTTAATACACATAAACGTGACGGTAATCGTTTAGCGAAGATGAGTTCAGCTAAACCTATTTACACGACGACTATTTATAACAATCAACTAGCTCAGGTTAATTTAAAAATCAATGAAATTTTAGTAAATAATGCAGCAAATTTATTCATGGGAACATTATCGTCTAATAAGGATATGACATGAATGATGCATTACACGGTCGTCAATTAGTCTTATTGACGATTTCATTGTCGCTAGGCATTTTCATGAATGTGTTAGATGTTTCTATCGCAAATGTTGCTATCCCAACCATTGCAGGTGATATGGCAGTGAGTGCAGACCAAGGAACGTGGGTTATTACATCATTCGCTGTGAGTCAAGCCATTATGTTACCGATTACGGGGTGGCTTGCGCGTCGATTTGGGGAAGTGAAATTATACGTATTATCAACATTACTTTTTACGTTGACATCCGTTCTTTGTGGATTGTCTATTGATTTACCTATGCTGATATTTTTTAGAGTATTACAAGGTGCGGTATCAGGCCCCATGATTCCATTATCGCAAAGTATATTACTCGCAAATTATCCTGAACATAAAAAAGGGTTTGCGACCAGTTTATGGGCGATGACTGCGGTTGTTGCACCTATTTTTGGCCCTATCATAGGGGGATGGATTACCGATAATTATACGTGGCCTTGGATTTTTTATATTAATCTTCCTGTTGGAATTTTCTCAGGTGTAGTCACCTGGATGCTCATTTCCAATAAAGAAACTGCCATCACTAAAACACCGATAGATGTTATAGGATTAATTTTATTAGTGATTGGTATTGGTTGTTTGCAAATATTGTTAGATAAAGGAAATGATCTAGACTGGTTTCATTCCAATATCATCATTACACTCGGTGTGATTTCATTTGTTTCACTCAGTTTTTTAATTGCATGGGAGCTCACGGATAAATTTCCGGTTATTGATTTAACGTTATTTCAACGACGAAATTTTGCTATAGGTACCATTGCTTTAACCATGGGTTTTCTAGTGTATTTTTCTAATATTGTTATTTTTCCCCTGTGGTTACAAACGCAAATGGGATATACGGCTACCTGGGCAGGACTCGCTGCTTTTCCTGTAGGAATATTACCCTTTTTACTCTCGCCGCTTGTCGGTCATTACATGGGATTATTTGATTTACGTTTTATTATTAGTTTAGGATTTTGTGTATTTGCGTTAACCTCATTTTGGCAAGCAAATTTTTATACGGATGTTGGTTACATACAATTAATTGAGCCTAGGTTTATGCAAGGATTAGGTATTACGTTTTTCTTTACGCCTCTCATTTCCATTATTCTTTCAGGTTTGCCGCCGGATCGTATTGCAAGCGCGCTGGGTCTTTCTAATTTTTGCAGAATTTTAGGTGGAAGTTTTGGTACATCTCTTAGCGTTACACTATGGGATAGACGTGAAGCATTTCACCATAGTCGTCTTGTTGAATTTATCAATAATTATAATCCCATTAGTGTGCATATAGTAGAACAATTACAATCGTTAGGATTTGTGGGTCTGAAAAAATTTCAGTTGCTAGTTCAACTGGTTACAAACCAGGCTTTCATGTTAGCAACAGATGATATATTTTGGTTATCGGGTTGGATTTTTATCGCATTGCTTTTTATCATTTGGCTGACTAAACCGCCTTTTATAACAAAAGGACCTGTAATTAGTGATTAAATAAGGAAATTAACATGAGAAATCAATTGTTGAGTGTTTTAATTAGTTTATTCATTTCATCACCGATATTTGCTGTTACACCCGCACATTATCATTCTACAAAAGAAACATTACAGACGATTACACCGATTGAAACTTTAAAAAAATTAATGCAAGGAAATCATCGTTTCGTCAATAATAAACCTATACAACGCAATTTGTTACAACAAGCAAAAGTAAGCAGCTTGCAAGGTCAATTTCCAGCAGCGGTTATTTTAAGTTGCATGGATTCGCGAGGCTCTCCGGAATTGATTTTTGATCAAGGATTGGGTGATGTATTTTCAGTTCGCGTTGCTGGTAATGTCATTGATACTGATCAGATTGGCGGCATGGAATATGCGACTAAAGTGGTAGGCAGTAAATTAATTATCGTCATGGGGCATACGCAATGCGGTGCTGTTAAAGGTGCATGTGAGCAAGTGAAATTAGGAAAATTAACAGAATTGCTTGATAAGATTCAGCCTGCGGTTAAAAAAATGAAAGGCGATGTGAATTGTAATAATGATAAAACGGTAGATCAAATTGCAAAGCAAAATGTGTTAGATATGATGCAGCAGATTAATCTGCAAAGTTCTATTATTCATGATCAGGTGAGTCATGGCACGGTGTTGGTGGTTGGGGCTATGCATGATTTGCGTAGTGGTAAGGTGGTGTTTTTTGATGGGATGGGGAAAGAGATTCAGTAGGCTGTTGTTGCACAGTAGGACGTCGATGTAGGTTGGGTTAGGCGCTTTTTGCCGTAACCCAACATCATTCGTTATTGTTGGGTTACGGCAAAGAGCGCCTAACCCAACCTACAACAACGTCTAAGCATACAACTCTTTCAACGCCCTCAGCTGTTCTATCTGCTGTTGTAAGCTTTCATTTTTTTGCTTTAATAAACTCTTTTCACTAGACCATTCAATTTCAGATACTTTAAGATCGTAATTAAATTTTCTCGTTAACTGTTCTGTAATCGCAAGCTCTGCTTTTTGAACAGCTAGTTTTAATTCATCCGGAAATTTAGCGTCTTTATCTTTCAATCGTAAATAGTCTTGTTCACGTGCGACAATTTTTGCTTCCCTGTCTTTTAATTGTTGGTGTTCATTTTCTCTTGCATTTAAACTGGCTTCTCGTACTTCAAATTCTTCATCCAGTCGACGACGGCTTTCATATAACTCATCGTATAATGCGCGTTTATCTATTTCATACTGGTCTTGTTCACGCTTTCTCATAAAATCACGTTTTTGAATATATTCGTTTTGTTCACGAACACGTTCTTTTTCCATTTGTGATTTTTCATTTTCAACAGTACGTTTATATTCTGCTAACTCTTTTTCAAAAGCAGCTGTCTTTTCATTTTTTGCAATGATTAATGCAGATAATGTATTAACCGTAATTTTAATATCGTATACGTTTGATAATTCTGATTCACTTTGGGCAATAGCTTTGCGCAAAATATCAAATTTTTCCTGTTCTTTTGTTAATTTTACTTTGATATCATCCAGTGATTTTAAAATAGCTAATTTTAATTCCGTGAGATTTTTTGCTATTTCGTCTGATGATTCTCTCGAAGCCATTTCCACAATATTTTGATTGGCATAAGCATCCAGTTTTTCCTGATCTACGTTAAAATCAAAATCATTTTCGTTTTCCTCATTATTATTGGCATTATCACTCTTCATGACTTTTAATTTATTCATCACTTCTTGATAAGCAATAATCACATCATCTCTTGCTTCCATTTGTCTTGCATTTTCTTCCATATACGTTTTCCTTTATTGTATTTTATGAAAAATAGGATGGGTTTTGGGTTGATTAGATACTAGCCCGTAAAGTAACAATTGTTTAATAAAATAAGATTGACTTGCAATCATAGGCGTTTTCATGATTTGCAAGGATTGTAGAAATTTATCGCCTGAAATTACTTGAGGAAAAGGATTTGCTTCTTCATTGACTGGTGGCTGCATTGCACTCGTAAGATAAAATCCATTTAAACTAAAATGAGGATCTCGTTTCACTAAGCCTTTAATGATTCTGCCTAATTCTTCTTTTAATTGTTCAATTTGCAGTGGAAAACCAAGAATGCCAATTTTAGATTGAAAATTAAAATCTTTCTCTTGATTAAGATGATAAATTAACTGGTTATTCAAGCGTTTAATTAACATGTTAAAACGTGAACTAACCAAACTAAACAAAGTGCGTTCTGAAGTAGGTTGAGGCAGTTTTGCACCCCATGCTTGGTATAATTCATCTTGTGTATAATCAGAAAAATAATCCAGAAAACCCGGTATCAAATCACATTTGGTTATCACTAAAGAAAAGGGTAAGTCGCGTCCAAATTTTTCATGTAAATCATTTATGCGTTGTGACAAATCATGGATTAATCGATGATGATGAGCTGTGTCCATGATTTCTGAATAAGATACGACTAAGGTCACTCCTTTTAATCCTTGTTGGCCACGTTCTCTCACAATCAAATCCAGTAAAAGAGACCAAGGCTTGTTAGCGAGTGATTTATCGATATCTTTAACCGCCAAATAATCGCTGCCTACATCTATCATGACGGATTCAGGACTCACCCACCAATGCCAATTCTTTGGCCCCATGACGGGTTGTTCGCTGTTTTCATCAGATTGATTATTTGCAATAAATTTAATTTTTGATTGTTCGATTAATGTTGTTTTGCCCGAATGGGCTCCCCCGATAAAAAGTACCCACGGTAATGAATTTAATTTAATGCGATGATTTTTTATGCGAGCGGATTTTGTATTCAGAAAGTGAACGGCTTTTTGAAACTCTATAAATATGGGGCAAGTCGTTAAGAGAGCAGCAGAATGAGACGGCTTTATTTTTGTTAAACGAAACATTTTTGTGACTTGCTGATTAAATTTATCTGTCCAGTTTTCTGTTTTATATTCTGGTTGTAAATAGCGTAGGGGAAAAGGAGATAATTGTCTTGTGACATTACCACGATAAGCACGAATACGTTTATATAATGCATGTACGATTTTTTGTAATTGTTCAGCATCGAATCCAGAAGAATGACAACTGTATTTAAAACTTAATGTTAAACAAATGTAAGTAAATTCCATGATATCAATATAAAGAGATGGGTCTTGTATAAAACGTTCTAAAATAATGAGAAAATTTTCTCGGGATAAAATTTCTTGTTCATACCATTTTTCTTCACTACTCCATGGAGTGCTTAGAATGACATCATTTAACATGGTACATAATAAATAAGAACTAATGGGAACATATTCTGCTAACAATTCGGCGCTGTAATGCGATAAATAAAGGGTATTTTGGAAGTTTTTCACTTCTTCCATAATGGCATGATGCAATTTTTGTATGTCTTGATGCGATCTTGTTCTAGTCAATTGACCTATTAATAAAAAAACATAGGCACACGCATCAACCAGTGGATTTAAACCCGCTTCTTTCGAATGAATCGGTGGTTTGGTTAATAGTAATTGCGCACTAGATTCACTTTCTTCGTCGATTAAATTCATTATCCCGTTAAATATACTTTCATTTTCCCTGGATATTGATTTACTTAACGCATTTGACATCTGGAACTCCCTGTAACCAGGATAACAACCTGTTGGAAAGTGTAACAAGGAAAAACTGACTTTACTATACTTCAGACTGTCTTTCTTTAAGGTGTACTTAAAACAGCATCCGTATCATTATTTCCAGCTTTTTCTGTTAAAACATCGGCTAGTATCATATACATTGCAGGCACAACAAATAACGTAAATAACGTCCCTATTGATATACCCGTTGCAATGACCAATCCAATATTAAAACGACTTTCAGCACCGGCACCGCTTGCAATAATCAGTGGGACTACACCTAATACCGCCGCAATCGATGTCATTAAAATAGGACGCAGGCGTATGGATGCTGCCATTTGTATCGCTTCTAATTTTGTTTTACCCGTTAACTGTAAATCATTTGCAAATTGCACAATTAAAATGCCGTTTTTACTAATTAGCCCTATCAGTGTGACCAAACCCACTTCACTATAAATATTCAGTGTTGCACCACCGATTCCAAGACTGATAAAAATCATGGCGCCACAAATGGACATGGGCACACTGATTAAAACAATTAAGGGATCACGAAAACTTTCAAATAACGCGGCTAATGAAAGAAAAATAATAATCAAGGCAAAAAAGAAAGTGACAATGAGCGCCGCACCTTCTTGTATGTATTGTCGCGATTGAGAAGCATAATCAATGTAATATCCTTGAGGTAAAACTTTTTTCGCAATTTCTTGCATTTTTTCTAATGCTTGACCCATGGGGATACCCGGAAAAGCAATGGCAGATACCGTTGTAGAATTAAGCTGTTGAAAATGATTGAGTGATTCAGGAACAATTTGGTTTTTTAGTTTTGCAATGGTAGATAATGGAACCGATGCACCGCTTGTTGTTTTAATGTAATAATTTAATACTTCATTCGCATTCAATCGTTGATTACGTATCATTTGCGGAATCACCTGATATGATCGTCCAGCATAATTAAAATAATTAATATAACCTTCGCTTAAGGCATTACCCAATACATTCCCCACATCTTGCATATTCAATCCTAATTCAGATGCTTTATCTCTATCCAGCAAAATTTCTGTCTGAATTTTATCAATTTTTAAATCCGGATCAATATAAGCAAATATCCCACTTTTTCTTGCTTCATCCATAAAATGACTTAACACGGTATTTAATTCATCAAAAGGTTGTGTAGTCGTAATGACAAATTGAATGGGCAATCCACTGCCACCGCCAGGTAATGAAGGTAGCTGAAACGCAGCCACTTTAGCACCGGCTATATCATTTAACTGATTTTGAATGCGTGGTTGTAATTCATTTGATGTTAATTTACGCTCATTCCATGGTTTAAGTACCATACCAATAATACTGGTATTTAAACCAGCATCCCCATCTACTTGAAAAATATGATCCGTTTCAGGATAGCCCATATAAATTTTGCTGACTTGATTGGCATACAATTTGGTTTGATCGAGAGACGCATTAGCCGGTGCCAACACTTGCGAAATAATAATACCTTGATCTTCTTGTGGTGCGAGTTCTGATTTAGAAGAAATAAAAAGAAAATAATTACTGCTTAAAATAATAAATGCAAATACCATGACCACAGGCAAATAATTTAACGAATGTTGTAATGTTTTTTCATAAGTTTTTTGTAATTTGATAAAAGCATTATCCGCGTATTCAATGATTTTAAATTTTTTCTCATCTTTAGGTGAAACCAAAAATTTGGAACACATCATGGGGGATAAGGTTAAAGCAATGATGGCAGAAATGGTTACCGACCCTGCCAGTGTAAAAGCAAATTCTGTAAACAGTGTTCCCGTTAAACCACCCATGAATCCAATGGGTAGGTAAACCGCAATTAAAACGACCGTGGTTGCAATAATAGGCCCGACCAATTCACGAGCACCCAATAAGGCTGCTTGCATGGCCGTTTGCCCTTCTTCCATGTGACGTTGTGCATTCTCGACGACGATAATAGCATCATCTACCACTAATCCTATTGCTAATACCAATGCGAGTAAGGTTAATAAATTAATCGAAAAACCCAATATTAACATAATTAAGAATGTGCCAATGAGCGATAATGGAATAGCAATAATAGGAATAGTGACAGAATGTAGAGAACCTAAAAAAATATAAATAACTAAGGTTACAATAATAAATGCTTCAATTAATGTTGATATCACTTCATAAATCGAAGTACTGACAAACTTACTCCCATCATAAACAATATTGGATTTCATTCCTTGTGGTAATTGTGTGTTGATAGAAGGATAAATGGCTCTAACACTATTAATGACGGTTAAAAGATTAGCAGAAGGCGCCACTTTAATACCGATATAAACCGCTGTTCTACCATCAAAACTAACGGCCGAATCATAATTTTGAGCACCTAAACTAACATTAGCCACATCACCCAGACGAATAATCGCGCCATTTTGTTGCTTGATAACCATGTTTCGATAATCTTCAACATTGGTAATATCGGTATCTGCGGTAAGATTTCGAATAAACATTTGTCCATCGGTACGGCCGACTGCAGAAACAAACGCATTATTAGCGAGTGCATTGCCCACATCTGTAGGAGAAATGCCATAACCGGCTAATTTCACGGGATCTAAAAAGGCACGCAAAGCAAATGTCTGACCACCTATAATTTCTGCTAATTGCACGCCTTGCACGGCTTGAAGTTTGGGTTGCACCACGCGAAGAATATAATCGGTAATTTTATTAAGCGGCAATTGATCGCTATAAAATCCAATATACATGGCATCAATGGTTTCACCGACAGCGACAGAAATCACGGGTAATTGTGATGCTTTTGGTAATTGATTTAAGACGGCATTCACTTTAGTCGTGATATCGGATACGGCTTTTAAAGGATCGTAATTCAATCGTAAATTAGCATTAATCGTACTGGTACCTAAGGTGCTGCTAGATGTCATGTAATCAATGCCACCTGCTTGAGCGATGGAATTTTCCAAGGGTGTTGTGATAAATCCAGCAACCACATCGGGATTTGCACCCGTAAAAGCGGTTGAGACGGTCACGATAGCATTTTGGGTGAACGGATATTGCATGATAGGCAAGGCAGTCATGGAACGTAAACCCAGCACTAAAATGGTTAAGCTAACCACCGTTGCAAGTACGGGTCTTTTGATAAATAAGTCTGTTAATTGCATAGCGTTACTCTTATTTATTCACCAAGTTGGGCGCCGGATTATTCAGTGGTTCTACCTTGTTGTTAACCGTGATACGACTTCCATTCTGCAGTTTTAACTGACCGCTAGAAACAACGACATTCCCTTCTTTTAAACCATTTAAGATTTGAATTTGATCGCCGCGGGTCTCACCCGTTGTAATAAATTGCTGATGAACCGTTAGATTAGAATTACCGTCTTTATCTTTACCTTCTGTCACCACAAATACAATATCACCGTAAGGATTAAACGTGATAGCCGATTGCGGTAAGGTAAGAAAACGTTCCGGCGTGCCAACTGTCACTTGTGCTCTTGCAAACATACCCGGTGTTAATTCAAACGTGGGATTAGGCAGTGTTGCTTCTACTTCAATATTTCGAGTATTGGTATCAATGTTGGGCTGTATCGTTGTAATTTTGCCGCTGAATTTTTTACCCGGAAAGGAATCTGATTCAACAACGACGGCTTGACCTAATTTAATCTGCCCTATGGTTTGCTGAGGTAAATAAAAATCAATGTAAATGGGATCCATGGTTTGTAGTGACGTAACCGTATCACCTACATTTAAATATTGCCCAGGATTCACTTCAGAAATGCCAAGACGTCCACTAAACGGTGCACGTATGGTTTTTTTCGCAACCGTTCCAGCTTGCGATATTGTTTGTCCTTGTAAATTTTTCAAGTTCCATAAATCAGAATCGACTTGTTGTTTACTGACTGCTTTTACAGCATATTGTGCTTTATCACGATTGTAAGTGATTTTTGCGAGTTCAGTTTGTGCTTCTAGTGATTGCAATGTTCCAATCTCAGTATCTGCATTTAATTGTACTAATACCGTACCTTGTTTAACGTAAGCACCTGGAGTGAAATAAATCGATTGAACCAAGCCTGCTAAGGAAGTGGTGACATTGACACCCATAATAGCGCGCACACTGCCGACTGCTTTTAGATTGGATTGCCAAGAAGAATATGTTGTCTTGATGGTTGATACCGTCACAGCAGGTGCGCCCATTTTTGCCATATAACGCATCATCATGAACGATTTAAAGGATTTATAACTAAAAATACCGCCAAATAAGAGGCCAAGAAGAACCAACATAATCACCATCGGTTTCTTCATTTCATTTAAATCATGTGGCATTTAAACACTCCTTTACGCACCAGCGCTTGTTCCACCATCCACCGCCTAAAGCTTGAAAGAGCGCAGCCGTATCATTATAACGGATGGCCTTCGCTTGGATGACAGAAATCAGCAATGTTTGGTATTGTTGTTGCGCGTTCAATAATGATAAATAACTTGCACCGCCTAGGAAATATTGTTTTTGAGTCAGTATTAAATTGCGATGAGCCGCTGTTTCTGCCCTTTGTTGTGCTTGTAAAGTTCTTGCATCGGTTTCAAGTGCTCGCAATGTATCGGCAACGTTTTGAAAAGCGGTTAAAACAGTTTGTTTATATTGGGCAGCGGTTTGATCATAGGTTGCAATAGCTTGTCTTCGTGCTGCAAATAATGCGCCGCCATGAAAAACCGGTTGAGTGATGCCGCCTGTGATCGCCCATACTTTACTAACGGGATTAAATAATTGAGGAAGAACAGAAGATTCCCATCCATAGTTACCATTAATCGTAAATTGAGGAAATAAATTGGCGGTTGCAACCCCTACATTCGCACAAGCTGCATGCAATAAAGCTTCTGATGCACGAACATCGGGACGTTGTCTTACGAGATACGAAGGCAAACTAACGGGTAATTGCGTAGGAAGATGTATGTTATCCAGTTTAATATCAGGTAATGGGTTATTGGGCAATTCGCCGACTAATGCAAGAAGCGCGTGCTTAGATTGCGCTAAACTTTTTTGTAGCGGCGGTAAAGTAGCCCGTGTTTGATACACTAATGTTTGTTGGGTTAACACGGTTTCTAATGATATTCCACCGAGACGTAATTGTTTTTCCATAATATTTAACTGATTTTGTTCTATGCGTATCAATGCCAAGGTCGCATCAATTTGGGCTTGGTAGGCGGAAACGGTCACAGCCGTCGTCACAATATTGGCTGATAAAGTTAAATACGCCGCGATTAATTGAAATTGTTGATAATCCACTTGTGCACGCAGCGCTTCAATTTGTCGCCTTGCGCCACCGAAAACATCTAGCGTATAAGCAACCGTGACGGATGTATTAAACAAGTTAAATAGCGTGGTTTGCGTTCCACCATCAATGGAAGCCGCTGAAAATCGCTGACGCTCTCCGCTAAACCCCGCATTAAACGCAGGAAAAAGTGAATTGCCAATTTGCGCATTCAAGGTTTCTTGCGCGACTCTCAATGCGGCATAAGCCGCTTCTAAATTCGGACTATTCGCTAATCCTTTGGCAATCAAATGATTTAAATCGTTGGAGTGAAATAAATACCACCATTCTGCCGAAATGTTTTGGCCATTCACAAACGTCTGTGATTTTCCTGCACGGCCTGCTGCTGGTGCAGCGACTGTTTTAACCGGCATAGACTTTTCAGTATAAGAATGTAGCTGTGGCGAACGTGGAGAATGAAAATTAGCACCTACCATGCAACCCGTTATCATCGTACTCGATACTATCAAGAGGATGATAAAACCTATTCGATATAGTAAAACATACATTAAGTACTATCCTTGCTATTCTCATCTCGGCGCTTCTCACAATCTAACACAACTTATTGAGTGGGCAAATTAAATAGGTGTAGTATGTGTTAATTAATTGATAAGGAAATTCGAATCATGTCTTCAAGATTATTAGCTAGTATCGCTTTAACCGTTGCGTGCAATGTTGCTCATGCGAGCATCACCATTCCCATGGTATTGTTTGGTGCAAACGGCCAAACGCAAAACATTGGTACTATTACTGCAGAAGATTCAACTTGCGGTGTTTTACTCACGCCTAACTTACACGGTTTGTCAGCTGGCATACACGGTTTTCATGTTCACGTGAATCCATCCTGTGCAGATAATGGTATGGCAGCCGGTGGACATCTGGATCCTGATAAAACGGATCAACATGATGGCCCTTACAATTCTCATGGCCATAAAGGGGATTTGCCGGTGTTAATTGTGAATGCAGATGGTACGGCTACATTGCCAACTTTGGCGCCTAAATTCAAAGTTGCTCAATTATCAGGGCATGCTTTTATGATTCATGCAGGCGGTGATAATTATTCCGATCATCCTGAGAAGTTAGGCGGTGGCGGCGCACGCATTGCTTGTGGCGTGATTTAATGATTTTTACTTAACGGCTAAACTTCAACGTATTAAATGTTTCTTCTTCAAAACGATCAAGAAGAGCATCTTTTGTTGGATACTTAATATAAAATTGATTATCCAGTGCTTTAAAAGCCAAGTAAATATTGCTTTCTTCATTATTTTGATGATATTCCAAATAGTTTAAAACACTATATTGATTAGCAGTAGGATATCGACTAACAAGATATAAAAACATAACTTTAGAAATAGAAATAAGCTGTTCGTTTACACCTTGAATTAAATCTATTTTATTCGCAACACCACACACTTTAAATAAGTTTTCGCAATTGCCTTTTCCTTTTGTTTTTAGCATCTCATCAAACGTTTTTAATTGATCCATCATTCTTCCGTAATGACGTCCTCTATTGTAATTAACCAACTCTACTTTTTGATATATTTCAATATCACGTTTGTTCTCTAAAGCAGAGAAAAAAACATGTTGATTTAATTTATAATTAGCATCTATAGGTGTTGATAAGGATAGATTCTTTTTTATAGGACTGCTATGAGGAGTCAGTGTTGCTGCTAGCTTTATTTTTCCCTTAAGAAAATTTTTAAGATCAGAATAAATATTATCCTCTAGAGAAAAGGGATGAACATTATCTGTATCTTCTAAAGGAATCATTTGATATACATCATTGTCCGGTTCTTCTTCAGAATCATAAAATAAGTCGGATCGTGACTGATGAGTTGACTTTGATTTTGAAATGGAAGGTGTCATTGTAAAATCGAAATAGCTATTGGATTTTGAAGAGGCTGATTTTGAAATCGACGGCGTCATCGTAAAATCATAATAAGTATCTTCGTTAGAAGAATTATCAAATAATTTTCTATTCACTCGGTTAATCATGTTATGTCTCCTTGTGTCGCGCTTAAATAGTATTTTTCGCGTTGTTTTTCGGCGAAACAAAATCTACATTATCTAAAACAAATTTTTTAAGGTTATCGGTCTGGTGTGGGCAAATGTATGATAGACAATTAAAAAATTCTGATGAATGAGATTCTAATACTGCTTGCAATGATTGATTAAAATGAGAAGGAATTTTTCGCTGTACAAAGAAACCCTCATTTTTAACATACTTCATAAGATCATGCAGGTTTAACCATAATTTTATTTGCAATTCCAGAGGTTTAATCTTATCTTGAATCATGGCCAGCACTTGTTCTTGCTGATCAATATCTTCTGAAAGAAACTGTCTAGAATATTTAAACACTGTTAAAAGTGCAAGCAATTGGATTTTGTCATCTTTATGTGGATCATTTACTCCATCAATGGCTAACCTAGAATGAATCTTATCTTTAGTCCTTGCATAAAGAGAAGAAGGTAAACATTTCACATCCCATCGACTAATATCGTTATATAGTTTAACTAATGCATGATCGTTTTGATTGGCCTTAGCGATGATTGGTTTTAATGATTCATATTTTACTGGCGCTTGCATTTCCACTTCTACTTTTTCTATCTGCTTTTTTTTCGCTGCAAATTCATAAATCGTATCGCAGATCTCCGTTAGAGGAAGCATCAAAAATGGTTGGTAGCATTCGGATTCAGTTTCAGATTGATTCGCTAACATCATATGCATTTCTTGTAAAATCCATTGTTTCGTAATCGCTTCGACTAAAGTCTTAGACAAATTTTTATCGCGAGAAATTTTTATAACGCCATCTGCTAATTGATTGAATTTATCAGTCTGATTCCCATTTTTATTTGTACGATAAGCTAAAATGGAGAGAGCATCATCATCGGTTTTATCAATTTCAAATGTGAATAAAGCATCGTGATCATTAAAAGCATAGGTAATTTCCAGTAAATGCTTATTGGGTTTAATCGTAAAATGATCTGGACATTTTGTGTCAATACGTTTGTAGTAGTTCCAATAGAAAACAGATGCTTGCTGTCTTAAGACGTCATGATTCTGATCTGTAAAAACATTTTTTAAATTATCCAACACAACTTGTGATGAAAACATGACATACCTCAGTATTTATCGTTTAAAATCAAGTAATTAAAATTATAGTTATAAAACAACACGGGCATTCTAGCTTAAATTTTTCAATAATTGAATCTATTAACAAATATCTGTACAATTAATGGCTATAATAACGAGGTGTGGTGATGGGCAAAGATTTATATATTGAAATGTTTGCTGAAAAAATAGATCACGAAAAGCTAGCACTGCTTAGCTTCTTTGTTCCTGATTTAAAATATATCATTCATTTTGAGGTTCAACAGCTAAGAAAAGAATACACTATTACCGATTTAATTCACTTTATCAAAGGACAAGGTCTATTCGTTGATATGGATGAACAAGACGACGAAGATGCACTCTTTAAAAAAATTAAAAAAGCTTTTTTATATTTTTATACGGCTGAAATACTCAGCTACCGATATCAAACCCTTGAATATTTATTAACATTATCCATGGAAGAACGAAAAACATTCAATCGACATGCAGAATTTGTAAGTGATATTTCTACTCGATATATTCAACAATTATTGAAGCGAGAAAAAATTTATTTTGAATCAAGACATTTATCCTATGAAAGACAATATAACATTTATAAAAATACACTTTATAAAGAAAATAGGGATTTAATAGAATTTCGTGAAATATTACAACCTTGTCTAATAAATAAAGCAAAAAAAATAACCGATAAAGCAAAACTATTAGATGATATTACTCATGAATATGTAACAAGGTTAAACGAATTAGCAACTGGATTAGAGGATAACAACGCAGAAAAAATATATTACCGATATTGTCTCGCCAAATACATTTACAAACGAAAAAAACAAGCTAGCTGTGAAGGTAAACTTTTTACTTTCTTCAGAAGTGTGGTGAGCCAAAGTGCAGAATCAAAAATAGAAACCGCTGAAATGATTTATGACGCTTTACAATATGGCAAAGGACATAGAATTGATTTAAAAGACGAAAAATATATTGCTTTTCATGAAGGAAGATTAGGCGATATTAATAATAAATTTTCTAACGTGTACCAAACCGGTATAAACTCTAGATTACAACCACTCTGGTAAGTACTGATCTGCCTTGCGTAGCTCACGTTTATGCTGACGAAAATCAGGGTCTAATTCTCTGACCTTGTTCCAGAACGCATCAGAATGATTTAAATGTATGGTATGACACAGCTCGTGAATCATCACGTGTTGCACTAATACTGCCGGTAAAAATATCAATTTATAATTCAAACTAATGGATTTATCAGACGAACAACTACCCCATCTCGTTTTTTGATCTCGAATAGTCAATGAATCATACTGTATTTTTGTTTGCTGACTTAAGGCATTTAACGCTGTCGATAAATATTGTTTAGATATTGTTTTTATCCACGCTATTAATTTTTTACGATAAATTTGATTATCCACTTTTCTTCCAACGAATACGATTTCTCGCGTAGGACGTATAATCATTTCAAACGATGACTGACATTCATCGTAATAAACCTTCCATGTTTCATTGAGAGCAGTTAAAAAAATATGATGTGGTAACACATCGACCTGTTTAACTTTTATCGCCGCAAGATGTTGAATAATCCAGTTTTTATTTTCTTCCAAGATTCCCGGTATGTGTTTCAAGCTGAATCGTTGTGGCACGGTAATGAGAAGACTGTGATTGTCTATGGCTTTTAATTTGACATGTTTAGCCAGCCTATGTTTTTTAACGGTATAAACAGGCGGCCATGTGTTGGGTGAGTGAGTCATGGCCTCATTCTATCATTGACATTTACCCCCTGCGGGTTTATTTTTTGAGGCGATTATCTTCAGGGCAGGGTGTAATTCCCTACCGGCGGTAATTTTATCCCATTAACGGGATAAAAGAGCCCGCGAGCGCTTAGTGGTTAAATCACTAAGGTCAGCAGATTTGGTGCAAACCCAAAGCCGACGGTATAGTCCGGATGAAAGAAGAGACGTCGATTGCATCATGCTGCGCCATTAATCCGCCTGCTGCATCGCTCATGCCCTGAAATACAATGAATAAACAAGGGCTTACAATGAGCATGCTAACCACCCATTCCGATTACATGAAATTTGCTCTTCAACTCGCAGAGCGTGGGCGTTATACCGTCTCACCTAATCCTATGGTGGGCTGTATCATCGTCAATCAAGATAAAATAGTCGGCCAAGGTTATCACCAACACGCAGGCGGCCCTCACGCTGAAGTGCTAGCTTTGCAACAAGCAGGGAGAGAAGCAAAAGGTGCGACGGCTTATGTTACCCTTGAACCCTGTTGTCATTACGGCAAAACACCGCCTTGCACGGAAGCTTTAATAAAAGCAGGCATACGCAAATTATTCGTAGCAACTTCCGATCCTAACCCACTGGTTGCAGGTAGAGGTTTACAACAATTAAAAGAAGCTGGCATTGAAATCGAATACGGTTTGCATGAACAAGAAGCTATTCTGCTTAATGAAATATTTTTTCATTTTATTCGCACACAACAACCCTTCGTTATCGCAAAATGGGCTATGTCATTAGACGGTAAAACTATTACGCATACAAAAGATGTAAATGATATTTCATCTCCTGCATCACGCGAGTTTTCACATCATACTCGTCAACAAGTAGATGCTATTTTAATTGGCGCAAATACCGCACGGTTAGATAATCCAGTACTAACAGTGAGATATCCAGCAGAAAATATAACGACAATCAAACAACCACTACGGATTGTTTTAACGAAACAAGGTGATTTGCCCTTGAACTTGAAATTATTGGATTCAGGATCAACGCTAGTCATCACAACAACTCTTGCGAATTCTGATTGGATAAATGCATTATCCCATAAAAATATTGAAGTCATGATTCTACCCTCACACAAAAATGGAAACATTGATATCAATCATTTACTGACCCAATTAGGTAAACGCAATATCAGCAGTTTATTAGTCGAAGGCGGTATGACGGTGTTACAAGATTTTTTCCATGCCAATAAAGTGAATAAAATTCACGTTTATCTTGCACCAACAATTATTGGTTCCATGGAAAAAAAGCAGCCTGTGTGCAATGTCAAACTCACTCACATAGAAACCGATTTTCTAATCACCGCAGATTACCAAGGAGAACAACTATGTTCGGTGGAATAGTCGAAATGATAGGCTGCATAACAGCATTATCGATACAAGATGGTTGTAAAAATATTTCCATCACTCCAGCCATCCCATTTCAGGATTTAATGATAGGTGAAAGTATTGCCGTGAATGGCATTTGTCTCACTGTTACGCATTTCACAGCCACTTCTTTTGATGTGACCGTCGTGCCAGAAACATTAAGACTCACCAATCTCGATGTATTGAATGTAAAAGATAAAGTGAATCTTGAACGTTCATTAAAAGTGGATGCGCGCATAGGCGGACATTATGTTCAAGGACATGTAGATGGCATAGGTGAAGTGTTAGAAATCACACAAGATAATAGTCTTGCATTACTGGTAAAAATCAGTTTGCCACAACAATTGGCAAATTACGTCGTCAATAAAGGTTACATCACACTGGATGGCATGAGCATTACCGTTATTGAAGCGACACCAGATTTTTTTACCGTTACGTTTATTCCACATACTCAGTCAGCCACTATCACCCATCAATATAAAGTCGGTTCTAAAATTAATATTGAAGCCGACATTATTGGCAAATACGTAGAAAAGATCACAAGAGGATATATTCATGCAAACACACATTAAGCGCATTGAAAAAGCATTAGCGGATTTAAAACAAGGTAAGATGATTATCTTGACCGATAATCCTGATCGCGAAAACGAAGGCGATTTAATTATTGCAGCAGAACATATCACAGCAGAAACCATGAACTTCATGATTAGAAATGGTAGTGGTATTGTCTGTGTTGCTATGACTAAAAAACATCTCAAACAATTTGATTTACCACTGATGGTTCTGCCTGATGAAAATACCAGTGCAGCAGGCACACCGTTTACCATTTCCATTGATGCAAAAAAGGGGATTACAACCGGTGTATCTGCAGAAGACCGCACTAAAACCATTCGAGTATTAATGGATGATACCTCTAGCGCAAATGATCTTGTCAAACCCGGACATATGTTTCCCTTACAAGCAAAAGATGGCGGTGTATTTGAACGACAAGGACATACCGAAGGTGCTGTTGATCTTGCAAGATTGATAGGATGTAAACCTGCTGCTGTTTTATGTGAAATCATGAATCCAGATGGAACGATGACAAGAGGCCATCAATTACAAGCATTTGCGCTAGAACATCAACTCAGCATGCTTTCCATTGATGATATTATTGCGTATCGATTACAACAAGAATACATGATAGAAGAAGAAGCACACGCTAGCATTCCATTAGAACAATACGGCGAATTTAAAATTTCCGTGTTAAAAGAAAAAATCACCGGTAGCGAACACATTGTATTAACCAAAGAAATGAAAACATCTACGCAACCTCTCTTAGTGCGCATTCATTCATCGTGTTTTACAGGGGATTTATTTTCATCTCAACGTTGTGATTGTCATCATCAATTACATTATTCGCTAGATCGTATTAGTCGTGAAGGTGGAATGCTGATTTATTTAAATCAAGAAGGTCGCGGCATTGGTCTTTTAAATAAAATTCGCGCGTATGCTTTACAAGAACAAGGGTATGACACGGTTGATGCGAATATTGCATTAGGATTACCCGTTGATTCCAGAAAATATTATGTTGCAGCAAGCGTTTTGCGTCAGTTAAACATTCATCATATTCGATTGCTAACTAACAATCCGGAGAAGATTGCGGATTTAAAAAAATATGGAATCGAATCGGTTGAACAAGAAATGATGCCCACTTTCGAACACGAACATAATCATTTTTATTTACAAACTAAAAAAAATAAATTAAATCATGCCATCAAATTAAATGTGATGTAGAGGTTATAATGAACGATACTCAATTTGCGATAGTCATCAGTGAATTCAATCAAGCTATTACCAATGCTTTATTACAAGGCGCACTGGATAGATTTGCTGAATTAAATATTAATAAAGATAATGTCACTGTTATCAAAGTACCCGGTGCGGTTGAAATTCCACTCGTTGCACAATTGCTCGCTAAAAAAAATAAACATCAAGCGATAATCTGTCTTGGCGCGGTCATTCGCGGTGAAACGACGCATTACGATTACGTGTGCGAACAAGTAAGCAATGGATGTCAACGTGTCATGTTAGATTATGCGATTCCGGTTATCTTTGGCGTATTAACCACCGAAAATGAAGAACAGGCATTAGCACGTGTCGGCGGAGAGCACGGACATAAAGGTAAAGACGCTGTTGATGCGGCCATGCGCATGGTCGATGTTGTTAAGGAATTAACGAAAGATAAAGGAGCGGCGATTGGATTTTATTAACTAACGATAACGACGAGTAACCCATGAAAATTTTTTCCCTTAAATAAATAAGAAATTTTTTATCATACACGCTGCATACAGTGGTAAATTAACAAAGCTTCCTTGCATATCAAAATTCTTTGGTGAAAAACGAATAGCTCTCGGAGAGTGATATTTTTGTTGAAACGAAGTAAGACTTTTTTTATGTTTTGTCATCCCACTTTTTACTTCTAATGGAAATATATTGCCCGCATCTTCTATGACAAAATCAATTTCAGCAATACTCTCACTGCGCCAATAATGTAAATGATCTTCAAATAAAGGTTTAATCTCTCTCGCACAATAATTCTCGATTAATGCACCTTTGTATTCCGTATAAAGCATTTCATTTTGTACGATTAATTGTGGAGCTGCATTTAATCTGGCTCCGAGCAATCCCGTGTCCAGATAATATAATTTGAAATCACCGGAATTTATATAAGCATCTAATGGTGGCTTTGCTGTAGAAGTCGCATATGCGATATAAATCAAGCCTGCTTTTCTCAACCATTCAATGGCTAATTCATAACGCGCATATCGCGCACCACTTTTTACATCATTAAATTTAAATTTTTTGTTTTCTTTTGCTAACTGAGCAGGTATGGATTGCCATATTTGTGAAATTTTTAATGATTCTTCTGGCGAAGCATATTTAGAAAAATCATTGGCATAAGAATTTTGTATATTCTTTTGTATATCACGAACTTTTTGTATATCCTGATGAGAAGAATAACTTGCAACAACTTCAGGCATTCCGCCAATAAACAAAAATATACGAAAATAATGTATTAATTTTTCATGAATTGCATGCGATAGCGGTGTAAAATCTTTTTTCTCTACTAATTTATTCGCTAAACCTTCTTCACCTATCGCTTGCAAATATTCGATAAAATTAAGCGGATAAAGATGAAGAAAATTAACTTTGCCTACCGGAAATGCTGACTCCTGACCAACGCTCACCCCGAGCAATGAACCTGCAGCTGCAATATGATATTCATTTGCTTGCTCATTAAAATATTTCAAGCTAGTCAATGCACGGGGTGCAGCCTGAATTTCATCGAATATAATCAAGGTATCTTCTGCAGATATTTTCTTATTCATGTAAAACGAGAGCTGCTCTAGTAAATGATTTGCGCTAAGCTTGCCTTCAAACAAACTAACAAGCATAGGATCTTCTTCAAAATTACAATATATGAAGTTTGAATAAACTTCATTGGCTAACTGCTTAAGAAGCCATGTCTTGCCAACCTGCCTAGCACCTTCCAAAATCAATGGCTTGCGATCTGGGGAATTTTTCCAACTTATAAGCTCTTGAAATAAAAGGCGTTTCATTTTTATGTACCAAAAAATGTCAGGGAGATACATAAAAAGGTACCAAAAAATGTCACGGATGGCAATATTTAGTATGTTTTTATGGATTGCTCGACCCCAACCGACCTTCCAACTCATCCCAGCGCAAATAGCATTTTTTCAAATCCTGCTCGATTTGTTTAAGCTTATCCATGGTTTCTGTGATCACACGTTGATCTTGTTTATAAAATTCCGCTTGCGACATGGCTAGCTGGATGTCTTTTTGTTCGGCTTCCAATTTATCAATCACGTTAGGTAATTCATTTAATTCTTTTTGCTCTTTAAAACTTAATTTTGTTATTTTTTTAGATAATACTGTCGCCACTTTCTGCTCTATTATTTTTTGTTTTGGCACATTAACAGAAACTGGAGCTTGTTTTTGCCTCAACCAATCATTGTAACCACCGATATATTCTTCTATCACTCCATTACCTTCGAATATCAACGTACTCGAAACCACATTATCTAAAAACGCTCTATCGTGACTCACCAATAACAATGTGCCTGCATAGTTTCCCAATAATTCTTCTAATAATTCTAATGTTTCTATATCAAGATCATTTGTAGGCTCATCCATCACCAATAAATTAGCAGGTTTACTGAATAATTTAGCCAAGAGTAAACGATTACATTCACCACCGGATAATGCTTTAACCGGTGTGCGAGCTCGTGCTGGTGTAAACAGAAAATCCGTGAGATAACTCATGATATGTTTTTTCTGACCATTGATTTCTATCATCTCACTGCCTTCAATCACATTATCTATTACTGATTTTTCAGGATTTAATGCTTCACGTTGTTGATCAAAGTAAGCAATTTGTAACTTAGTACCTTGCGTGATGCTACCTTGTTCGGGCATTAACTTACCCAATAAAATATTTAGCAACGTACTTTTACCCACTCCATTCGGGCCAATTAAACCTATTTTGTCACCACGCATGATGCGAATCGAAAAATCACGAATGATGGTTTTTCCATTAAACGTTTGAGTAATATGATTGGCATCTACGACTAATTGCCCTGATTTTTCCGCTGCATTCATTGCAAATGCGGCTTTACCTGTCACCTCACGCCTCTTGCTGCGTTCTAAACGCATAGCTTCTAATGCACGCACGCGTCCTTCATTACGCGTACGCCGCGCTTTAATCCCTTGCCGTATCCACACTTCTTCCTGCGCTAGTTTTTTATCAAACTCAGCATTCTGTACCGACTCGGCATGCAGCATTTCTTCTTTACGACGCAGAAAATTTTCATAATCACCTGGCCACGACGTTAAATTCCCACGATCTAATTCTATAATGCGCGTTGCTAGTCGTTGCAATAATGCTCTATCGTGAGTAATGAATAATAATCCACATCCCCATGAAACCAATTGATCTTCCAACCACTCTATGGCTTCAATATCTAAGTGATTAGTCGGTTCATCTAATAATAATAATTCTGGTGATATCACTAATGCTTTTGCCAATGCAACACGCCGCTGCCAACCACCAGATAACGTATTTACTGGCCGCTCGGGTTCTAAATGAAGACGTGTTAATATGGTATTGATTTGCTGCTCATATTCCCAACCATTACACGCATCAATTTTATGCTGAATTTTTTCCAGTTGTTCAAAATCTTTATCCGTATGGTGATGTGCAATACGCTGAGTCACTTCATGATAGGAAGCTAATAATTTTCCGGTTTCTGCGAGTCCTTCTGAAACAAATTGATAAACCGTATCTTTAATGCCGCGTGGTAATTCTTGCGCTAATCGTGAAAGTCGCAAATGCGGTTTACGCCAAACTTGTCCGCTATCCGGTAGTAATTCACCTTCAATAATTTTTAACAATGATGATTTACCTTCACCATTGCGTCCAATCAAACAAACACGTTCACCTTTATTAATTTGCAATTTCACATTGTTTAACAATGGTTGTAAGCCGTAAGCGAGGGATACATTATCCAGTGAAATCAATTGACTCATGATGAGGATTTACCTTTAATAAAATGTATTATGCCTGAAAAATCCTTTTCACCCTGCCCTTGATTCACATATAACTCGTATAATTCCGCAACGGTTGCACCCAATGGAATAGCCGCATTCACGGTTTCTGCAGCATGATGCGCAAGACGCAAATCTTTTAACATCATTTTAGCCATGAATCCCGGCGCGTAATCATGATTAGAAGGTGTAGCATCAACGATGCCTGGAACCGGACAATAACTCGTCATAGACCAGCATTGTCCTGATGCATTGGAACTGATATCAAAAAATTTTTTACTATCCAATCCTAATTTTTCTGCTAATGAAAACGCTTCACACACACCGACCATGGAAATGCCTAATAATAAATTATTACAAATTTTTGCAGCCTGACCACTGCCTGCTGGACCCGCGTGCACTATTTTTTTCCCCATGATTTGCAATATGGGTAGCGCACAGAGAACATTCGCTTCATCTCCACCGACCATAAATGTTAAGGTTGCAGCTTGTGCTCCCGCTACTCCACCTGAGACAGGCGCATCTAGCATATTGATATGAAATTCATGCGCTTTTTCATGCAAGAAACGGGTTGTTGTGATATCAATGGAAGAGCAATCAATGAATAACATTCCCGATTTTGCATGCGCAAATAAACCATTTGGTGATAAACAAACATCACTTACTTGATCACTGGTTTGCAAAGAAGTGATGATGATATCGGATTTTTCTGCCACCTCTAGTATAGAATTTGCAGCGAGCGCGCCCTGTTTTACAACGAGAGACATGGCATCCGCTATCACATCAAACACATAAACGGTATAACCTGCTTGCAATAAATGATGGACCATGGGATTGCCCATGTGCCCTAATCCTATAAATCCTATGACGGTTTTCATGTTATTTTCCTTTGATCCAACGCTCAGTTACTGTTTTTAATTTTGTATAAAATCGAATAGAATCATCACCATACATGCCTATGTCTGAAAAAATGGAACGTTTCCAGCCCCCAAAAGAATGATAAGCGGGAGGCACGGGTACTGGCACGTTTATCCCGACCATACCCACTTCTACCTTGTGTGCGAACGTTCTCGCTGTATAACCATCGCTAGTGAATATAGCCGTGCCGTTTCCATATTCATGTTCGTTAATGAATTGCAAAGCCGTATCCATATCTTTTACACGCATAATGCAAAGAACCGGTCCAAAAATTTCTTCACGATAAATACGCATATTCGGTTTCACGTGATCAAACAAACAAGCACCCATGAAAAATCCATTGGGGTTTTCTGTTGATTGAAACTGACTACCATCTATGACTAAGGTCGCACCTTCTTGTTTACCGATAGCCAAATACGATTTTACTTTTTCTAAGTGTTGTGCCGTCACTAATGGCCCCATTTGACTATCTTTTTCTGAACCTGCACCTATTTTTAAACTTGAAATACGCGGTTTCATTTTTTCAATTAAAGCATCTGCAACGTGATCGCCGACTGCAATCACAACAGAGATAGCCATGCAACGTTCGCCTGCACAATCGTATGCAGCTGTTACCAACGCATTTGCTGCTTGATCAAGATCAGCATCAGGCATAACAACACAATGATTCTTAGCACCACCAAACGCTTGCACACGTTTATGATGCGCTGTCGCGGTTTTATAAATAGATTCAGCAACAGCTGATGAGCCAACAAAACTAACGGCTTTAACATCCGCGTGTGTAATCAATGCATCAACTGTTTCTTTATCACCATTCACAAGATTAACTACACCATCTGGTACACCGGCTTCATGCGCTAATGCAACCATTTTTAATGCACACGATGGATCTTTTTCAGAAGGTTTTAACACAAACGTATTGCCACAGGCGATAGCCATAGGAAACATCCAGAGTGGTATCATGGCTGGAAAATTAAACGGTGTAATACCAACACAAACGCCTAAAGGTTGATAAAGTGAATACGAATCCACATTAGTGCCTACATTACTTGCGTAAGTACTTCGCAAATGACTAGGAATACCACAAGCAAAATTAACAACGTCCATACCACGTTGCAATGAGCCTTTCGCTTCATTGAATGTTTTACCGTGTTCACTCGTAATAAGATGAATTAATTCTTCTTTATGTTGTTCTAATAATGATTTAAAGCGAAATAAAATGTTTGCACGTTCTGAAGGAGTGGTTGCTGACCAGGCAGGAAAAGCCGATTGAGCAGCAAGAACCGCTTGATTGACTGTCTCTTTATTTGCAACGTCTACTTTTCCAGTGACGTTGCCGGTAGCAGGATTATAAAGGTCTAGCGTTCTACCGTGAGATGCAACTCGCTTACCGTGAATAAAATGAGTGACTGTGTATTGATTCGATTGCATAGTTTTATTGACTCTCCTTGAGTTTTAATATTATTTATCTAACGTACTTGTTTGTGGCTATTAGTGTGTGTTGATGGTTACGGGTAGTAACTATTTATTTTTGGTATGAGTCGCAAAACACGTTTCCATTCCGGGTTTTGCTAGATCGGACTCCTGTCCGCTCTCCTCATACCAAAAATAAATAGTTACTACCCGTAACCATCAACACACACTAATAGCCACAAACAAGTACTACCCAACTAACGCTAATTTTTTAACCGACTCTACCTTCTCTTCCGACGCAAACACATCCAATAAATCCTTTATCAATCCAGCATACATTTCCGTCATCATGATAAAATCCGCATCAAATTTTTGTTGTTTCGTTTCCATTTCATCTTGAATTTCAACAATATCATCTTCTGATAAACGAATACTGCGCAGTGTGAAATCCGGAGCAATTACAAAATTCATTTTATCATGCCAATTTAAAGCGATTTGTATCGCTTCACAACCTTCTTTCACTAAGGATTGTATACCTTCCGAGAATAAATCTTGTTGTTGACAACGTATGATACGATGTTGCTGATTGGGGTCTTGCAAAATGCATGCTTTTTCAATGGAAAAAGCTTCAGGATAATTTTTATGTTTCAACCAGTCCGTGATGATAGAAGACGGTTTAACTACATTCACTGGCTCAATTCCATCACCAAATGCTTTTTTAAATACAGAAAGAAATAATTCTGTTTTAGCTGGACTAATCGAGTTTAATATCAACCACTGATGACGTGTATCAATATAAGCATAAATACGGGTGAGCTTACTGAAAGCTCGCGTTAATAAAGTTTGTGTGAGTTCATCTTTAAGAGAAAGTTTTTCTTTCTTTCTCATTTTTCTATCTTCTGTTTGCTCAACTTTTTTAATTTTTTCTTTGAGCGCTTGTGTCACTACACTCGCTGGTAAAATTTTTTCTTCTAACTGTAAACAAAACATAATACAGCCATTTAATCCTCTTGCTAACGGTGCATTTTCTTCATCCAGTGGCGATACAAAACCCATACTGGATGGCAAAGAAGGCAGACAAGGTTTAAATGAAAGTGGCTCTAATTTTTCAGCTAAAAATGTAGGAGATGATTGAATGACATCGGTTAAATGAAATAATTGAACTTGCTTAAACCACATCGTAATACGTCCTTATTGTTATTAATAATAGCGCGCCATTGTAATAGAGATTAATCATGATGGCGATAAAAAATCGTGCGCAAAAATTGCTACATGCATCAATGACATAAACAAATAGAGTGTCATAAGTTATTCAATTTTCTCGCTTAATTTCATCGTAAAACCCTGTGTTATACTGAAAACATGGATGATGATTATCCATATGTTAGCTTCCCAGTAAAAAACAACTATTTAAATAGGAGAAGTATCATGAAATACGAAACCAAAAATTTAAATAAAGGAAATCAGGGAAATCCTAACCAGCGACCCATTACCACTAATCAACCAGGGCAATATCAGCAACAGCAACCAAAACAACAACCTGGTCAACCATTCAAAGGTGGTCAAGTCGGTGGTCAGCATCAACTCCCAAAAAATAAAAATCAAGGTAAAGATAGAATATAATATTAGCAATCACAGGAAGATAGAATTTCTTCCTGTGATTTTTTTTATTTACCTTTTCGGGAAAATGATTTTAACCTTGCTTCCACACTGTGATAAACCGAACCTTGTGGAAATTCCCCATTACGCATTCTTTTTCCTGGGACTGCGCCCATCAAACGTGAAATAGCATCATCAACTGAATGAATGGGATAAATAAAAAACTTTCCTGCTTTAGCTGCATCAACAATATCTTCTCGTATCATTAAATTACTGACATTGACCGCAGGAATTAATACACCTTGTTTTCCATTCAATCCTTTAAACTGACAAACATCAAAAAATCCTTCAATTTTTTCATTCACCCCACCAATAGCCTGAACTTCACCATACTGATCAATGGAGCCTGTTACTGCTAAACCTTGATCAATTGGTATCGCTGAAATCGCAGATAATAACGCACATAACTCTCCTACCGATGCACTATCGCCTTCTGTCCAACAATAAATTTGCTCGAATGAAATACTAGCTGATATCGCAAATGGTTCATTACAATTAAAACGTGAGGCAAGAAATTGTGATATCGTCATACACGCTTTTGAATGCAAAGGCCCTGCTAGTTTAATCTCACGCTGTATATCAATAATCGTTCCTTTACCTTGCCTTACTCTTGCAGTAACTCGTGTAGGATGACCGTAGGAAAAATCGCCGACTCGTCTTACGGATAAACAATTAATTTGCCCAACCGATTGTCCTTTGGTGTTGATAATAATAAAATCGCGTTTGATATCTTCATAATAGACTTCTCTAGCCCTATCCATTCTATGCACTTGTGCAGCGAGCGCTTGCTTCACATCCACAGATCTCACTATTTTTTTATTATTTTTTTTCGCACAATAATCGGATTCCAAAATAATATCTTCTATGCTGCGAATATGCGTCGATAATTTTTCAATATCATCAACCAGACGTGAACTATAATCAATAATATTTGCAACGGCTTTTACATCAAACGGCAATACCTTATCTCGTTTTATAATTGTTGCGATTAATCTTGCATATAATAAAATATTTTTTTGATTACGAGGAATCTGCTCATCAAAATCAACGGGGACTTTAAATAATTCTGTGAAATCGGGATCTTTATCACAGAGTGAATAATACAAGTTTCTATCACCTAATAAAATAATTTTAATATTAAGTGGAATAGGCATGGGCTCTAATGAAACAGGATTGATTTGTGTGGCATCATTTTCCAATGGTGTAATGAGAATTTCTCGCGAATATAACGCGTTTTTCAATGCTTCCCAGCTTTCGGGATTTTTCTTTAATTTTCGTGCTTCTATAATCAGAAATCCACCGTTTGCCTTGTGTAAATTTCCTGCTTTAATCAAACTAAAATTAGTCGTTGAAAATCCCTGATTATTCGTATATTCCAAACGACATATCAAGCTTGAATAATGAGGAGAGTTATCATAAATAATGGGATAACCGTGTAATTCACTATTATCTACCAACACATTAACTTTATATTTTACTAATGCTGGATTGTCGGACGAATACGATAATAAATTGGTTTTTTCATCTTGTTTAATAAACTCATCGACATGATGAATAATATCATTTTCAATATCAGCCAAATACTGTAATACCACTTTGAATTTTTTATATTTACCTTTTAATGTTTGAATAATTGGCTTAATAACAGACGTGACTACTTTACATTTCAACTGATTTTCTTTGACATGTTGCTCTTTATATAACAACGGTGTTTTATCGTCTGTCATTCCTTTACTCAAGGATTTTCGTTTTCTATCATAATAAACACTTATTTTTTTCATGCTAGCGCGATATTCATTGCTTTCAAACATGGTCAATACGTCTGTTCCAATTTCATTAATCGCTGCTTGCATTTCACGTTGAAAAATATTGCCTTGGCCATGCGGCAATTCCAATGCAATGGGTTTTTCGGGTGCTGCAAAATGATGGAGATAACACCAGTCAGACGGTATGGTTGATTTTCTGGAATGCGCAGCAAGAATGATGTTAATTAATGTACGCTTGCCTAGCCCTGGTGGGCCCATGGCATAAATATTGTAACCATGACCTTTTACGTTGATGCCAAACAACAAAGCTTGTAATGCTCTGTCTTGGCCAATAAATTTTGATAATGTTTGAATTTCATTCGTATTTTTGAAATGCAACACTGAACTGTTCATTGTTTTTCTAAAATATTTTGGATGTAATGCTTTTAGTTTAGTCATAACGATTTCAGTTTCCTTAAAAACTCACTATCATTATTTTTCAGATGTATTACCTAATCCAAGCGTATAACTACCCACATCCATTGTGTTATCGATACTCGATTTAACAATATCGTGTATAGTCTTAGCCGTATCTCCAATAAACTGAATACCTATACCAGGATAAACCAGATAAAGTGAATTCGGCGGTGTAATCCATACAATTTTACCTGTCACTTCTTTTAAAGTGGGATGACCCGGTAATTGTAAATCTAAAATGATGTGGTCTCCCAAATTAAAAGTATCGTTTGTTGGAAAAAATATTCCACCATCTTTAATAAATGGCATATAAGAAAAATTTAATTCCATTTGATTTGTAATGATATATTTCAATCTTGGTAATGAAGCCATATATCCATCCTTATGATGGCCAACATGCAGTAGGTGCTTCAGTCACCGTGCTATTGCTGACGGTAAGTGTTAAGGGAGAACAAGCTGTAGCACCTTCTGCATCATTTGCCTGAGTACCTGAACCCGTTGCAGTAATGGTATAAGCTGTTGCACTCACATTTGAAACAGCAAGCGTATAATAACTTTGAGGTGAAGTAGACGATAATCCTAATTGACCAAGTGTTCCATACGAGCTGTTATTGGAACGATAGGTTTCTTCAGCTAATTGAATCGTAGCGATCGCATTCATGCCATCTGTTCTATGACTTTTAAGAGCGTATGGTTTATAAACTGAAACCGCTATAATCGCCACAATGCCAACGATCAGCAAAACGATAGCCATTTCGATGACAGAAAACCCATTTTTATTTATTTTTATCATCATATCCATACTCTCAAATAGTCGTACCCAATTTAAATATCGGCAAGTACATAGCAATAATAAAGCAACCCATGATCACACCTAAAATAATAATAATCAGTGGTTCAACAATAGAACTTAAATTATCAGCAACATAATCCACTTCTTCTTCATAATAATTCGCAATATTATTTAACATTTCACCTAATGCACCGGATGCTTCGCCAACCGAAATCATTTGTATCACCATGCTTGGAAATAACTTTGTTGATTCCAGTGATAATCCTAATTGATTGCCATTAACAAGATCATCACATACTTTACTAATCCCTTTTTTGTAAGCTTTGTTACCCATAATATTCACCATAGACCGCATGGAATCAACGATGGGCAAACCTGCATCCAATGTAATAGCCAACGTTCTTGTAAAACGCGCAATAATCGATTTTTGTATCACCGGCCCTATAATAAATATTCGTAATACAAATGCACTGCATTTATCTGCAAAAGCTTCGCTTTTTTTAGTCAGCATTTTAAATCCATAATACATAGCGACTAGCGCTAGTAATACTATCCACCAAAATTCACGCAGTGTTTGCGAAAAACGTATAACTATTCTGGTAAACAGTGGTAATGCCATATGCGAGCTCGCAAACATTTTTTGAAATTGAGGCACAACAAACAATAACAATATCAAGCTCACAACAACCGAGACAACAACAATGGTAGCAGGATAAATTAATGCTGTTTTTACCTTACCTTTTAATCGTTCAATTTTATCCATGTATTTTACAAGATGGCCTAATACTTTATTCAACGTCGCTGATTTTTCTCCTGCTCTCGTTAAACTAACATACAACTCACTAAAACATTGTGGAAATTGATTTAATGCATCTGAAAAAGTCATACCCGATGAAATGCTGGCTTTCAATGAAGTTATCATGGATTTCATGGTAGGGTTTTCTTGATCTTTAGAAATAACTTCCAATGCACTGAGAATAGGCATACCTGCATTTAACATGGTTGTCAGATAACGCGTAAAAAGAATAATGTCTTTCGTTTTAATTTTTTTTTGCCTGTCAAACGAAAAACTGGAAGTGGATTTTTGTTTAATGCTAATCAATTCAATACCAGATACTTTTAATTCTGTTTCAGCAGCTTTCATATCAACACCTTCAATGACGCCGCTAACACGTGAACCGCGTTTATTCATTCCCCTCCATTCAAACTTTAACAAATCCGCCATAATGCATGATCGCCTATTTAAATGTTCTGTTTAATTCCGCTAAACTCGTTTCTCCTTTTTTAACTTTTTCAAGTCCTGCATCACGTAAATCAGGGATATGTTCTTTTTTAGCTTGCTCTGCTAACTCCATTGCATTCGCACCACGAATAATCAAATACCGCATTTCTTCACTGATAGGCATCACTTCAAATACGCCGGTTCGGCCCTTATAACCATGCACACAACGCTCACATGATCCTGCTTTGTATAATTGAAAAGTACCAATTTCATTTTCCTTAAAACCTTCCTTAATCATAATATCGTTAGGTAAGTCTTCTTTTTGTTTACAGTGGGGACAAAGAATTCGTAATAATCGTTGTGCAACCACTAATTTTAATGAACTAGCAATGTTATACGTTTCAATTCCCATATACATTAAACGTGCTATAGTTTCTGAACCACTATTTGTATGTAATGTTGATAAAACAAGATGTCCTGTTTGTGCTGCTTGAACGCTAATTTGCCCTGTTTCTAAATCACGAATTTCACCGACCATAATAATATCTGGGTCTTGACGTAAAAACGATCGCATGGCAACTGCAAACGTTAAACCCACTTTGGGATTCACATGAACTTGATTGATTCCATGCATAGGAATTTCAACAGGATCTTCCGCCGTCATAATATTATCATCCGGCGAGTTTAAGTAACTTAATGCTGAATAAAGCGTAACTGTCTTACCTGCACCGGTTGGCCCTGTCACCAAAATAATGCCTTGTGTATTTGATAATCCTTCTATCAGCAATTCCTTTTGATGCGTACTCATACCTAATTCATCAAGATTATGAAAAATCTGAGTAGGATCTAATAATCGTAATACAACTTTTTCACCATACAAGGTGGGGCAAACACTGACACGAAAATCAATGGATTTGTATTTTGAAAGAGACAGTTTAAACCGTCCATCCTGAGGTAATCTATGCTCAGTGATATCCAGATTAGACATGATTTTAATTCTAGCCAGCAAATAATTTGCTAATTTAATCGGTGGTGTAGCAATAGGATATAAAACACCGTGTAAGCGATAACGAATACGAAATTCTTTATCGTATCGTTCAAAGTGAATATCAGATGCACCTTTTTCAATAGCATCAATAATAATTTTATTCACGTAATTAACAACCGGTGCACTTTCTGCATCATACGTTGTTAAGTCTTGAACAGATTCCTTGGCAGCTTCTATGACTCTGGTTTCATTACCTTTACTATCTGTACCGCTAATCTCAGAAATGATTAATGTATTTAATATTGCATCGATAGCTTGATGTAACTTCGCGCCGTCTGTAATTAATAAACGTATTTCTAATCCTGTTAAAAATCGAACATCGTTTAAATTTTCAAGCGTGGGATCGGTAACAGCAAGATATAAAAATCCACTTTTTACAAAGACGGGAAGTGCCTGGCGTTTCCTAACAAACTGAATACTTAAAAACTGATTAGGAACTAACTCCAAATTAAATGCGGTAATCTCGCATAATGGTAGGCCATAATATTCTGACGTTGCTTTTGCAATCAACGCCGCATCAATTAATCTTTGTTTAATGAGATAATCAA